>OJZS01000003.1_pt1 | contig 272674 bp, 252 predicted proteins | sample 1614671 | NCBI WGS metagenome assembly OJZS01 (sample SAMN04436960, study PRJEB24849) | human gut metagenome | biome: human gut; feature: NICU; material: stool | host: Homo sapiens | place: USA: Saint Louis, MO | collected 2012-10-15 | reverse complement strand
CTCGTCGGGCTCATAACCCGAAGGTCGTCGGTTCAAATCCGGCCCCCGCAACCAACATTACAAACACCCTCAAGGGTGTTTTTTTGTTTCTGCCGCCGGCAAAACCTCTGCCGAAAACGGGAACGGCCATTGCCGCCCCCATCTCCTGCTTACCCCTTCGGTAACACAATATTGCTTGCCGCCAGCATGCCCATGCGATGGTACATCGCGCAGGCCGCCTCGACGATCGGCATCGCCAGCGCCGCGCCGCTGCCTTCTCCCAGACGCATGCCCATATTGAGATACGGTTCGAGACCCAGGTGCGCCAACGCGATACGCGCCCCCTTCTCCGCCGAATAGTGGGACGGGATCAGATACGGTTTCACCTCCGGCGCTATCTGACACGCCGCCAGCGCCGCCGCGTAGGAGAGAAAGCCATCCAGCACCACCGGCAGCCCACAGGACGCCGCCCCCAGCATGACACCGGTCATCCCCAGCAGATCGAAACCACCGACTTTGCTCAGCACATCGAGGCCATCATTCGGGTCGGGCTGATTGACGGCGATAGCCCGCCGCACCACCTCCACCTTGTTGCCAACCTTCGCCAGCGGCAGATTGGCGCCAATCCCGACCACCTCCTGCGCATCGCTGCCGGTCAGGACGCTGACGATCGCCGCCGCCGGCGTGGTATTGGCCATCCCCAGTTCGCCGACGCCAAACAGGGTAACGCCCTCCTGGGCCAGCGCGCGGGTGTAGCGCATCACCTCCAGCAACAGCTCCTGCCCCTGCTCACGGCTCATCGCCGGACCGCGGGCAATATTGCCGCAGCCCCGCGCCACCCGCATATTCACCACGCCGGGGAGCGGTACGCTATCGATACCGACATCAATTACATGCACTTTCGCCCCGGCCTGGGCGGCGAGCACGCAGACGCCGGTGGTGCCGCGGGTCATATTTGCCGCCTGGATGGCGGTGACCGCCTTCGGCGAAATCGCCACCCCTTCGTCCCACACTCCATGGTCGGCGCACATCACCAGCAAGGCCTTTTTCGCCACCTGCGGCTGGCCGCCCAGGCCGGGCATTCCCGCCAGCTGCACCGCCAGCGCCTCCAGACGCCCGAGGCTGCCGGGGGGCTTGAGTAAGCCGTCGATGTGTTGCTGTGCCCGCGCCATGGCGTCGGCGTCCGGCGCGGGGATCGCCCGCAGAACCGTGTTTAAATTTTGCATACAGAATCCCTGCCAGGGCTGGCCCGGTCAGCCAGCGATTGAGTTATTTGATTTTGACGCCGATGCCGGAGACCACCAGCCAGACCGCATCCGCCGCGGCCGCCAGGCGCTGATTGACCCGCCCGGCAATATCGCGAAAATGCCGCGCCAGGCGGTTCTCCGGCACAATGCCCATCCCCACCTCGTTGGTCACCAGCACGACGTGCGCCGGACAGCGCTGACAGGCGGCAATCAGCACGCCAATTTCGTCATCAATAGCCCGTTCCATGGCGGCGTAATCCCAGCCGTCGGGGTCGCTGTCGCCGCCGAGCGCGAACAGCAGGTTGGTGACCATGGTGGTGATGCATTCCAGCAAAATCGCCTCCTCTGGGGCGATAGCCGGGGTGATCAGTTCATCAAGCTGCTGCCAGCGCTCGGCGGTGCGCCAGTGGGCGGGCCTGCCGTCGCGATGATGCTGGATCCTTGCGGCCATCTCGTCGTCAAAGATTTGCGAGGTGGCGATATATAACACCTGCGGCGCATCGGCAATCAGCGCCTCGGCATGGCGACTTTTGCCGCTGCGCGCGCCGCCGGTAACCAGAGTCAGCATAGGGGCTCCTGATGTTGGCGCATGATGGCGTAAATTTTATCGATGGCGATATGTTCGCGCATGGCCTCGGCCAGCCGATCAAACTGGCGGGTTTTATAGCGGGCATACTCCAGGGCGCTGTCCAGCGGCGCCAGCCCTTTGCGCTGGCGCAGGCCGTTGAGCAGCGCCCGGGTAAAGGCATCGCTGTCGAACAGGCCATGGAGATAGGTGCCGAACGCCAGGCCGTCGTCGCTTATCGCCCCGTCGTCCACTGCCTGCCCCGCTTTATGCAGCTGCAGCAGCGGCGGGCAGCCTGCCTCGCGGCGCGTCTCGCCCATATGAATTTCGTAGCCACTGACGCGCAGCCCCGCCGCGTCGGCTAACCAATCCGGGAGCGCAGACCCCAGGGTCGCCTGCACCTGGGTGGTGGTTTTGTGCTGGGCGAAATGGGTCACGGTCTTCAGCACCCCCAGCCCGGGCTGGGCGCCAAGGCCAGACTCCACCTCATCGATAATGGTTTCGCCCAGCATCTGATAGCCGCCGCAGATCCCCAGCAGCGGCACCTTGCGCTGCCGGGCCTGCTCGACCGCGTGCGCCATGCCGCTCTCGCGCAGCCAGCACAGATCGCCGAGGGTATTTTTACTGCCCGGGAGAATGACCAGGTCGGCGTCGGCCAGCGCCTGCGGATCGCGGACATAGCGCACCCGGACGTCTGGCTGCGCCGCCAGGGCGTTAAAGTCGGTAAAATTGGCGATATGCGGCAGGTGAACCACGGCGATGTCGATGTCGCGCCGGTCGGTGCGATGGTATTTCCCGGCCTGCAGCGCGACGCCGTCCTCATCCTCAAGATCCACGTCAAGCCATGGCATAACGCCCAGCACCGGCACCCCGGTCAACGCCTCGATTTGCTCTATCCCGGAGCGCAGGAGCGCCACATCGCCGCGGAATTTATTGATGATCACCCCTTTCACGCGCGCCCGCTCCTGAGGCTGCAGCAGCGCCAGCGTGCCGTAAATCGCGGCAAACACCCCGCCGCGGTCGATATCGGCCACCAGGATCACCGGGCATTGCGCCATCTCGGCCATGCCCATATTGACGATATCGCGGTCGCGCAGGTTAATCTCCGCCGGACTGCCGGCGCCTTCCAGCACCAGCGCCTCATACTCTCCGGCCAGGCTCTGGTAGACCGCGAGGATCTGCTCGCGCAGGCGTGGCTTGTACTGGTGATAGCTCACCGCATCCATGCTGGTCGCCACCTGCCCCATCAGCACCACCTGCGCCTGACGGTCGCTGGTGGGCTTGAGCAAAATCGGATTCATGCGGACATCCGGCGCAATCCCGGCCGCTTCGGCCTGGAAAATCTGCGCCCGGCCCATCTCTTTGCCATCCGGCGTAATGCCGGAGTTCAGCGCCATATTCTGTGATTTAAACGGCGCGGTACGCAGCCCATCCTGATGAAAAATGCGGCACAGTCCCGCCACCAGCACGCTTTTCCCCACGTCGGAAGCCGTGCCCTGCAACATCACTGCCAGCGTCATGACGCCTCCTTTATCGCGCCTATCGCGTTGTTGTGCATCCGCTGAAAAAACTCCGCCTCGGTTTTACACAGCGGCAGCCCCAGTTCGCTATGAAGTTTCACCAGCCACGGCTGCGTCAATCCCGCCCTGTCCATCGTCTCCGCGCAGGCAAATACCTCGCCGGGATCCCCCGCGGCCAGTACTTCGCCGTGACGCAGCACGTAAACGGCGTCGCTCACCTCATAGATCAGATCGATATCGTGGCTGGAGATCACCACCCGCCGCCCCTGCCCGACAATGCGGCGGATGATGGCGATCATCTGCGCCCGCCCGCGTGGATCGAGGCCCGCGGTGGGCTCGTCAAGCAGCAGGTAGCGCGCCTGCAGCACCAGCGCCCCGGCGATTGCCACCCGTTTTTTCTGCCCATGGCTGAGGCACTGGATCGGCTGCTGGCGAAACCCCAGGGCATCGACGAGGGTCAACGCTTCATCCACCCGGCGGGCGATCTCCTCTTCCGCCACCCCGAGGTTACGCAGACTAAAAGCGATATCGCTGTCGATATCGGTATAGAATATTTGCTGGTCCGGATCCTGAAACACCGTCGCCACCTGCTGGCGCAGCGCCAGCAGACCGCGCTTGCTGTAATTCAGCGCCTCTCCCTGCCACAGCACCGCCCCCTGCTGCGGGCGCAGCAGGCCGCTCAGGTTCATAAACAGCGTCGACTTTCCGCAGCCGTTGGCCCCCACCAGGCCGGTCACCGCATGGCGGGAAAAATCCAGCGTCAGCCCTTTAAGTACCGGCTCATCCTGATAGCGAAACCAGAGATCGGTTGTGGCAAGCATACTTATCCTTAGAGGTGAAAATCACCCTGGTACAATTTGATATCCAGCGCTGTGCTCATCTGTTGATAGCGCAGGAGGACGCGGGTGAACAGCAGTCCCACCAGCATCGCCAGCGAGCGATAGCCCTGCGGCACGCTACCATAGCCAAAACGCAGGGTTTGCGCGCGGTGAATCGCCATCGCCTCGTCTAACAGAATAAAAATGAAGCGCCAGGTCAGCAGGATCTGCTCCGTCAACAGCCGCGGTACGCGACCGCGCTTGAGCAAGATAATCAGCTGTGGGAAAGGCAGATTAAGCACCAGCCAGAGCGTCGCCGCCATCGCCGCAAGGCTGCGCCAGAAGGTCTCCCCGGCCACGGCCAGCCCCGGGGCGGAAATCCCTATCGAGAAAGCGCCCAGTCGGATGCTGGCTAACAGCATCTGCGGGTCGCGGCTGACGCTGAACACAATGGTCAGCACGCCGACCAGCAAAAAGCCAAAGGGTAGCGCCATCCAGCGGCACCAGCGCCAGAATGAGACCCGCAGCAGCCAGCAGGTCAGCGCGGCGGTCAGCGCCAGCGTCAGCGCCTGGCCCCACGCCGGCAGCGTAAAGGCCAGCGCCATCAGCAGTAGCCAGAGCAGAAACTTCCGCTCTGGCGCCACCTGCAGCCAGCGGCTCTGGTAGCTGAGTCGGTCAAACCCGGTCATCACGGCGCTGTCTGCCCCTCGCATATCCGAGAATGTAAAAAATCACCGCCGCGCCCAGCGAGCCCTGCAGGGTAAACAGCAGACTCTCAATCTCGCCGCTCGCCGGTTCATATAGCGGCTGGAACCAGGGTTGATAATCCGGCGCCACCACCTGGATCTGGCTCTCCGCTTCACCGTCCGAGCCGCCAAACTCGCCGCCGTGGTTAATAAAAAATGGCAGGATCATCAGGGCGGCCACCATCGCCAACAGGATCAGGGTCTTCTTCATATTAATGTCCCTCCGCGGCGATCAGTCGCCGTTTGGTTAGCTGATCGTAGATCATCACGGTGAGCAAGCCTTCCGCGATGGCGATCGGGATCTGCGTCAGGCAGAAGATGCCCATAAACTTGGCGATCGATCCGCCTGCCCCGGTTGCCGGATCGGGAAAGGCCACCCCGAGCTGGACGGAGGTGACAAAGTAGGTCATCAGATCCGCCAGCATGGCGCAGAGAAAGACCCCGACATCGCGACGGATCCCCGCCCGACAGGCCAGCTTCCACACCAGATAGCCGACCATCGGGCCGATCACAGCCATCGACATCCCGTTGGCGCCAAGGGTGGTCAGGCCGCCATGCGCCAGCAGCAGCGCCTGGAACAGCAGAACGATCGCCCCCAGCACCGCCACCACGCCCGGCCCGAAGAGGATCACCGCCAGACCGACGCCGGTCGGATGCGAGCAGCTGCCGGTCACCGACGGGATCTTCAGCGCCGAAAGAACAAAAATAAACGCCCCGCAGAGGGCCAGCAGCACCTTCTGATTGCTCTCTTCCTGGACGATACGCCGCAGGCGCACCAGGCCGTACCACAGGCAGGGTAAAAACAGCAGCCACCACGCCAGCGCCCACATCGGCGGCAAAAAGCCCTCCATGATATGCATGGCGAACGCCTCCTGCGGGACGATGATCAGCAGAACAGCGGCCGCCAGCCCCCCATACGAAAGCTGCTTCAGCGATTTCACCTGATTCATTACGCCTCCTCCCACTGTTTGTTAACCAGGATGGTCGAGAAATAGGGCAGCGGCTGGCTATCGCTGACCTCGCGCAGATGGCGCCAGCACTGCTCGCCCGGCAGGGTGGCCTCTGACATCATCAGCGCCGCATCCAGCAGCCCCGCCTGCGCCAGCAGCGCCTTAATGCGGGCGAAGCGGCCGTAGACTTTCATCAGTACCAGACTGTCATGCTGGCGCAGCGCCGCGGCAATGTCCGCTTCCGGCGCGGTGCAGGAGATCACCGCCAGCGACTGCTGCTCCATGGCCAGCGGGGTTTTCGCCCGCGCGGCAATGGCGGCGAAGGAGGTAACGCCAGGGACAATCTCCAGCCAGTCCGGGCAGCCAATCCGCTGCAGCAGAAAGACCCAGGTGCTGAACAACATGGCGTCGCCGAGGGTGATAAACCCGACCTGCCTGCCCGCCGCCACCTCCTGGGCCAGCGCCGCGGCAACGTCGTTCCACACCGCCTCTTTTTCCGCGCTGTCGGCGCTCATCGGAAAATGGCAGCAGCGGACCTCCGTGTGTGCGCCCAGGTACTCGCGTACGATGGAGAGCGCCAGGCTGTCGCCGCCTTTGCGGCCGGCTGGCGCATACAGCACATCCAGCTGGCCGAGGATCCGCGCCGCACGCACGGTGATCAGATCGGCCGCCCCCGGCCCGCTGCTCAGGGCGTATAGTTTGCCGCTCATGCTGCTTTCTCCATCGTGTCGTTCAGCGCCTGCTGCAGATGGGCGACAAACATCGCCCGCACCGCCGGATTCTCCCCTAACCCGTTAAGCCACGGCGTGGCGGGGATACCGGCGGCATTGAAGCGGGTTTTCCACGAATCGTCTTCGTCGGAGGCCATATCATTAATGGCATGATCGCCGGCCACCAGCATCAGCGGCATCAGATGCACGCCGGTCACGCCCTGGCGGGAGAGTTCGTTAATGACGATGTCCACTTCGGGATAGCTTTCCACCGCCCCCACCCGCGCCGGAAAACCCTGCACCGCCATCATATGATCCAGACAGGCGTAGGCCGCGAAGGCGTGGTGGCTGGCGCCGTGCCCCATAAACACCACTCGCTCCGTCGCCGCCAGCGGCGGCATCTGCTGGCGCAGGGCCTGCATCAGCTGCACATAATCGCCATGACCGCTCAACAGCGGCGCGCCCAGCGTCAGACGCTGAAAGCGCGGGCGCATGCTCTGCACTTCGCGAACGATCTTCTCGTACTCGTCGCCGTTGATAATGTGCAGGGACTGGATCGCCACATCCTGGTATCCCTGCTCGGCCAGCTTTTGCAGAGCCTGCAGCGGAGTATCGATATGAATACCGTCGCGCTGCTGCAGTTTGCGAATAATCATCCCCGAGGTGAAGGCGCGGAACAGCGTGCGGTCCGGGCAGCTGGCGGCCAGATCGCGCTCGCAGGCGGCGATGTTCTTCTCGCGGGTGTCGTGATAGCTGGTGCCAAAGCTCACCACCAGAAGTGCTTTTTTCATATCCTCTTCCTCAAGTCGCCGACAGCCAGCGCGTCAACCGCGCAGTGAAATCGGCCTGGCTTTGCAGTAGTTCATCGCCCGTCACCAGCGGCGCCGGGCGGGTAATGACGATGCAGGGGATCCCCGCATCAAGACAGGGTTGTACTTTTTCCTGATAGCCCCCTTCCGCGCCCGAGGCTTTCGTTACCACAACATCAGCCCGGCACTGGCGATAAAAGGCGGCGTTAAATTCGGCGCTGAACGGCCCGCAGAGGGCGAAGATCTCCCCGACGCCAAACCCCAGATCGCTACAGTGCTGAACCACCTCCGGCACCGGCAGCACCCGGGCGAGCAGCGTTTTCTCCGCCAGTCCCGCCCGCCAGGCCGCCAGATCTTTGCTGCCGGTGGTCAGCAGGATCCGCTCGCCGAGGCGACGAGCCACCGCGCAGGCCTCGTTCAGATCGCCGACCACGTGAAGTAACGGATGGCGCAGATCGCTCAGCTGCTCCGGCCTTTGATAGCGGCTGAGCAGAACCCCGACGCTGGCGCAGGCGCGCACAATATTCTGGCTGACCACCTCGGCGTAGGGGTGAGAGGCATCGATCACCCAGCGGGTGCGCTGCGCTCTGAGCCACTCCGCCATCTGCTGCCACTCCATACGCCCGCAGCGTATCTGCCCGCGGATATCGCCGGCCAGCCGCTCGCCGGTAGGGGTTGCCACCGACAGGGTGTAGCGCACGTCGGCGGCGTCCAGCTGCTGGCAGATCGCCCGCGCATCGCTGGTGCCCCCGATAACCAGCACGTCGCCGTGATTCACAGCGCGTAGCCTCGCGGGGTGATCATCAGGCCGTTGTCGATGTAAGTCGCTTTGTTGCCAACGATCACCAGACTGGTCATATCCACTGGGGCAAAATCCATCTCCCCGAGGGTGGTCAGCCATTTCTCCTGCTTTTTGCGTCCGGCGGATTTGACTACGCCGACCGGCGTATCTGCGCTTTTACTGGCCGCCAGCAGCGCAAAGGCGCGCGCCAGATGTCCTTCGCGGCCGCGGCTGCGAGGGTTGTAGAAACAGATAACGAAGTCCGCTTCCCCGGCGGCGACTATGCGTTTTTCAATCACCGGCCAGGGCGTCAGCAGATCGCTAAGGCTGATATGGCAGAAATCATGCATCAGCGGCGCGCCGAGCAGCGAGGCGGCGGCGATACTGGCCGTCATCCCTGGGATCAGACGGACCTCAATGTCCAGCTGCTGCTTATTAACCAGCTCCAGCACCAGCCCCGCCATGCCGTAGATGCCGGCGTCGCCGCTGCTGATCAGCGCAACGTTGTGCCCGGCCTGCGCCAGCTCGATGGCCGCCTGGCAGCGCTCAATCTCTTTGCACATGCCGGTTTTGATCACCTGCTTGTCGCCGGTAAAGGCTTTCACCAGGTGGGTGTAGGTCTTGTAGCCCACCACGATCTCTGCCGCCTGCAGGGCCTCCACGGCTTCCATGGTCATCATCGCCTGCGAGCCAGGGCCAATTCCGATTACGCTTAACATCAGTGTGTTACTCCCAAAGTAATGGTCACGCCCTGCTCACGCAGGGTTTCGCCGGACAGGTTTCCCTGACTCAGCAGCCAGGCCACCGGGCCGGAGACGCTGCCGACGCCGACCGTCTCCCGGACAAAAGACGAGGCCGGAAAGCGGTGCTCGTGCTCGCGCAGCGCCTCGGCGCTGAAGGTTTCGAACGGCACCCGGCAGCGGTGAGCCAGCTGGCGCAACCCCGGCTCGTTTGCCTTCAGGCTCACGCTGCCGATCGCTTTCAGCGCCAGCGGGTCAAGACGCTGAGCGGCAAGCTGGCGATCCAGCAACGTACTGAGCAGCGCGCAGGGGGTGTCGCGCCGACAGCCGATCCCCGCCACCACCCGCTGGGGCACCAGCTTCCAGTGAGGCACCGGCAGCGGCGGCAGCGACCGGCGCAGGGTGACGCAGATCAGGGCGTCAAGCGCCGGCAAGCGCGCCAGGTCGCTTACCGGGATAAACCCGCGCCGGTCGCAGCGGCTTAGCGCCCCGGTGAATTCGCCGTCGCACCACAGCCCCACCCGCTTACCGCTCACCAGCATCTGGTTAACGGTTTTCACCGCCGCGCGAAAATCGGTCATCCGGGCGTTCAGCTGGAAGGCCAGCGTGTCGAGGGCGGCCAGCTCGTTGACATCGGTGGCGGTGGTGATCACCGGGTCGGCGTCGAGCATCCCGGCGAGATAGCGGGTCAGCGCATTGGCCCCCCCGGCATGGCCGGAGAGCAAGCTGATGACGTGCCGGGCGCGCTCATCAATCACCACCACCGCCGGGTCGCTGAGCTTGTCATTCACCAGCGGGGCCAGCACCCGCACGGCAATCCCGGTGGCGCCGATAAAAATCAGCGCCGAGAAGCTGCTGAACGCCTCGCGGGCAGCGCTGGCAAAGCCGCCGTTGAAGGGGATAAACCCCTCTTCCTGCAGCGCTTCGCTGGTGTAACAGGTAAGCGGCAGCATGGCCGCCAGCCGTTTTGCCAGCCGCACGCCGCCGGGCGTCAGGCAAAACAGGGCAATGGATTCAGGCTTTACGGTATTCATGGCTAAAATCCGCTGCGTACAGTTTTGAGTAGTGATACTCATCGCCGAGGAAGGGGCCGACCAGGATCAGCGCCGTTTTGCGGATCCCGGCGTCGCGTACTTTGTCGCCGATGTCCGCGAGGGTACCGCGGACGGTCTGGCTTTCCGGCCAGGTGGCCTTGTAGATCACCGCGACCGGGGTGGTCGCGGGGTAGCCGCCCTCCACCAGCCGCTCCGCCACCCGGTGAATACGTTGCACCGACAGGTAAATCGCCATCGAGGTTTGATGGCTGGCAAAGGCTTCCAGCTGTTCGCGCGCGGGAACCGGCGTGCGCCCTTCCAGACGGGTAATAATCAGACTCTGCGAGACTTCGGGTACCGTGTACTCCACCCCCAGCTCCGCCGCCGCGCCGAGGAAAGCGCTGACGCCCGGCACCACCTGCCAGCGGATCCCGCGGCGGGTCAGCTCTTCGCCCTGCTCGCGCACCGAGCCATATAGCGAGACGTCGCCCGTCTGCAGACGCACCACCGTTTTTCCCGCCTTCACCCCCGCCTCCATCAGGTCGAGGATCTGCTCCAGATGCAGCGCGGCGCTGTCGTGGCACTCCGCCTGTGGCGGACAGTAGGCCAGTAGCTCGGTGTTGATCAGCGACCCGGCGTAGATCACTACCTGCGCCTGCTGTAGCAGACGGTAGCCTTTGAGAGTAATCAGTTCGCGATCGCCCGGACCGGCGCCGACGAACCACACGCAATGGGGATCAAAAGTCTCAGCCATGGTTTTCTTCCTTCTGACAGGCGATGACAAAAACGGGATTATGGGGTTTGAAGTAGTGGCCGCTGCCCAGGGTAGCCAGGGTGGAGACCGCCAGCTGCTGGCAGTCCACCTCGTGGATGCCGCTCTGCCGCAGGTGCGCCAGGGCGCTATGAAGGTTTTCCTGCAAAATAAAAGTCATCACCAGCCGGCCGCCGGGATGCAGCTGCGCCAGCGACCAGTCGATCAGCGCCGTCAGGTGGCCGCCGCTGCCCCCCATAAAGATCGCGTCGGCTTTGTCGGCGACCGCCAGCGGCGCAACGCCCGCCACGATAGCGATGTTGTCGCAGCCAAAGCGCTGCCGGTTCTCCGCCAGCAGGCGCAGCGCGTCGGCCTGACGCTCAATCGCCGTCACCCGCAGCGCCGGGTTCTGTAGAGCAGCCTCAATGCTGACGCTGCCGGTGCCCGCGCCGATATCAATCAGATGGCGCGCCCGGTGCAGCTCCAGCTTCGCCAGCGCCAGCGCGCGCACGGCCTCTTTGGTCATCGGCACCTGGGCGCCGCGCAAAAACAGCTCATCTTTCATCGAGGATCACCACCGCATTCATCTCATATTCGTCCTCCACGGCGCTGACAGGCAGCCAGTGGATCCGCTCGTTTTCCATCGCCAGGTTCTCGCCTATCACCATCCAGCGATGGCCTTTGCCGCGGGCCATCAGCTGGGCGGCTATCTCCCGCGGTCCGCAGCGGCCGTCGGTCACCATGGCGACTTTCCGGTGGGCGGCCAGAGCATCGAAGCTCACCGCCCGGCCATGGCTGCTGGTCAGCCACATATCGTTCATGTCGATGCCCGCCCGGGCGCAGAGGTACTGCACCGCGCTGATGCCGGGGATCACCTGCACTCGTTCCCGGCCAAAATGGGCAATCAGCCGGGTGCCAATGCCATAGAACAGCGGGTCGCCAGAGGCCAGCACCACGACGCGGCGCCCGGTACGGGCCTCAATCCACGCCAGCAGCGCCGGCATATCGGCCCCCAGCGCGAAGCGCTCGCCGGCGAAGTCGGGAAACTGCTGGAGATGGCGGCTGCCGCCCACCAGCGCCTCAGCGGCGGCGATTGCCTCGCGCGCGGCCGGGATCAGCCACTGCAGCCCCGCCGGGCCCATTCCCACGACCGTCAACATGTCAGCTCCCGGGCAATCGCCTCCAGCGGACGGCTGCTGCCCAGTACCTGGTTATCAAAAGAAAACAGAACCGCGTCGCAGGTGGGCGGTTGCTGAGTGAAGCGCAGCATCTCAAGAACACGCTGGCAGATTCGCTCAGCCAGATGGTTATAGAGGCGCTGGTATCCCCAGGCGTCGATATGCTCCATTGCCGCTTCGGTAGTGTCGCACTCGCTGACCAGCGTCAGCAGCGGCAGCGGCGCGCCAAGCAGCGCCAGATGAGCGACGAGAGTTTCCATCCGCGCATCGGCGATATGGCTGTGGGTATGAAAGATCCCGGCGGCGATTTTGATCAGTTTGCCGGGATGGCCAATGAGCACAATCTGGCGGAAACCGAGCCGAACCGCCTCTTCAATCATGTAGCCGACGAAGTTGCTCATGGTGACCACCATCTGCGGGTCGATGCCCATCTGCTCGCGGACAAAGCGCTCACCGTGGTTGCCCGGCACCAGCACCACGCGCTCCAGCCCGGCGGCGCGTTTTATCTCCAGCTCGAGGGAGAGCGAGCGCTTCCAGCTCTCTTCCGACATCGGGGTAACGATCCCCGTGGTGCCGATAATCGAGATCCCGCCGAGGATCCCCAGCCGGGCGTTATAGGTTTTTTGCGCGCGAAGTACGCCTTCCGGAGCAAAAATCTCCACCTGCGCGCCGCGGGTAGGACCTATCGCTTCGCGCACGGCGGTCTCGATGGTGTGCCGCGGAGTGCGGTTTATCGCCGGGCTGCCTGTCGGCAGGCCGATCCCTTTGCGGGTCACCGTGCCGATACCCTCCCCGCCCTGCAGGCTAATCTCTCCGCTGTCATTGAGGGTGACCCGGGCAAAAATCAGCATGCCGTGGGTGGCGTCGACATCATCGCCGCCGTCTTTACGGATCGCGGCGACCGCCTGCTGCCCTTCGACGTGCGGGGACTCAACGTTCAGGCACAGGGTGACGCCGGAGGGGGTGACGATCGAGACCTGATGAATCAGATGCTGGCGCATCACCATCAGCGCAGCCACTTTTGCCGCCGCTGTGGCGCAGGAGCCGGTGGTGTAGCCCTTGCGCAGCGCTTTGCCGTGATGCCACACCGGGGCGTCAAAGGTCTGATCGCTCATTGCGCCTCCCGCAGGTGGTAAAGCAGAGCGTTCACAATCGCTGCCGCCACGTTGCTTCCCCCTTTGCGGCCGAGCGCGGCGATGGCCGGCAGGCCGCTCTCGCTGAGCGCCGCTTTCGACTCCGCGGCGCCGACGAACCCGACCGGCACCCCCACCACGCCGCCGATGGCGGTCTCGCGATGTTCCAGCAGGCGAAACAGCGCGGTTGGCGCATTGCCGAAGACGAACACTTTCTCCCCGGGCTCCTGCACCGCAATATCCACCGCCGCCATCGAGCGGGTCATCCCCCGGCTTTGCGCCTCGCGCACCACCCGCGGGTCGCTGATATAGCAGCGGCATTCGCCGCCAAAGCGGGCCAGCAGGGTTTTGTTGATCCCGGACAGCGCCATGGTGGTATCGGTATACAGCGTGCAGGGCCGGCTCAAGGCCTCACTCAGCGCGATCAGGGCATCCGGAGAAAACCACAGAATATCCAGCCAGTCGAAGTCAGCGGTGGTGTGGATCACCCGCTTGATAATCGCCTCGTGCAGCGGGCTGGCGAAACGGTAGTCCGGTCGCGTTTCGGCGATGATCTCGCTGATGATGTCGAAGCTTTTCGCCTCGATCGCCTGCGGTTGTTGGATGTACTGCATCAGGTTCTCCTCAGGCCGCGCCGACCAGCCAGTAGCGCACGCCGATAAACAGCGCCAGCGCCAGGCTTGACGCCACCCACATTAATCGAATGGTTCGGGAAATATCGTCCACCGCGATGTCGCGGACGGCGTCGCCTATCCAGGGCTTTTCAACGCGCTGGCCGAAGTAATCGTTCGGGCCGCCAAGGCGGATCCCCAGCGCGCCGGCGACGGTCGCTTCCGGCCAGGCGCAGTTAGGACTGCTGTGCTGATAGCGATCGCGCCAGCCCGTACGCAGCGCCCGGGCGCCATCTTCCCGGCATAGCACCGCGGCAAGGCTGAGCAACAGCCAGCTCAGCCGGGCGGGAAGGAAGTTGGCTACATCATCAAGACGAGCGCTGACCATGCCGATCGCCCGGTATTTTTCGTGTTTATAGCCGACCATGGAATCGAGGGTGTTGACCGCTTTATAGGCCATGGCCAGCGGCGCGCCGCCGAGGAGCAGGAAAAAGAGCGGCGCGATAATGCCATCCACCGTGTTCTCCGCCACGGTCTCCACCACCGCACGGTTGATCTGCGCTGGCTGGAGCTGAGAGGTATCGCGCCCGACAATCCAGGAGAGCTTATGCCGGCTTTCGGCGAGATCTCCGGCCTGCAGCGGCCGGGCCACCGCCATCGCCGACTGTGCCAGACAGCGTCCCGCCAGCGCGGTGAAGATCATCCACACTTCCACCAGCCATCCAAGCCAGGGGTGGATCCCGTGCGCCAGCGCCAGTACGCCCCAGGCAACGCCCCATGTCAGGCCGATCACCACCAGCCACATCACCCCGCCGCCGATGCGCAGCGCCCGGTCGCTATGGCAGACGCGTCGCACTACACGCTGGCTGACGGCGATCAGGCGACCTATCCAGCGCACCGGATGCGGCCAGTGCGGCGGATCGCCAATGACGACATCAAGTATCCAGGCTACACACCAGGCGAGAAGGGTCATAGCGCCCTCCTTGCTGCCCGCAACCAGTGGTTGAGCATGGTGGGACGCTGGGCAAAATGGACATGGAGATAGCTGGCAAAGGCGCTGCCGAACTGCCATCCTCCCTGCCACTGCTGGAGCGTCTTACCGTCTCGCTGTTTACGGCAGGCCAGTACGGCGGGGGTGGCGGGAGAAAAATCGGAGTAATGAAATTCATGGCCGCGCAGCCACTCGCCAGGGGCTGCCAGCAGCGTCTGCTGCTGCGCCTGCGCTTCGCAGTAGCCGAACCGGGTCAGACGCGTCCCCATTCGGCTGTGTCCGGGAATAATATCCGCCATCGTGTAGCGCTCGCCGCTGGTGACTTCCAGGGTCGTGCCCAGGTACATCAGGCCGCCGCACTCGGCGTAGATCGCCACCCCGCGCCGGTGCGCCGCGCGAAGCTGTGTCAGCATCTCGTGGTTAGCGGATAGCCCGGCCGCATGCAGCTCCGGATAGCCGCCGCCGAGCCAGATCATCTGGCAGGCCGGCAGCTGGCGATCGCGTAGTGGGCTAAAGCGCACCATCTTCACGCCGCAGCGCGCCAGCAGCGCCAGGTTATCGGGGTAATAAAAATTGAAGGCCTCATCGTCGGCGAGGGCCAGCGTCAGTCCTTCGCCGGCATCGGCGGCAAGCTGTTCTCCCCACTCGCCGATCGGCATGGCGGCCAGTTCGCTGAGGGCCAGCAGCCGGTCTATGTCGAGGGTGCGCCCCAGCAGGCTGGCAAAATCCCGCCATGCCTGCTGATTGACCACCGACTCGCGGGCGGTCACCAGTCCCAGATGTCGTTCGGGCAGCGCCACGCCTTCCACGCGCGGCACATAGCCGAGCACTGGCACCTGACAGTAGCGCTCAATGGCGCTTTTCAGCAGCTGGAAGTGCGCGTCGCTGTTGACCCGATTGACGATAACGCCAGCGATGTCGAGAGCCGGATCAAAATGTTGAAAACCCATCACCGTGGCGGCGATGGAGGTCGACACCGCTTTGCCATCCACCAGCAAAATCACCGGGCAGCCAAGCTGCTTAGCCATTGCCGCGCTGCTGCAGTAGTTGGGGTCGGTGCCGTAGCCGTCATACAGGCCCATCACCCCTTCGATAACCGCGATATCGGCCTGCTGTAGCTGTTCGGTAAACAGCGCGTTGAGTATCGGGGCGGGAAGCATAAAGCTGTCGAGATTGCGGGAAGCGATGCCGCTGATGGCGGTGTGCCAGGCGGTATCCAGGTAGTCAGGCCCTACTTTACAGGGTTGCACCCGCATACCGCGTTGTTGGAGCAAGCTGAGCAGGCCGAGCGTAACGGTGGTTTTGCCACAACCGCTGCCGGTACCCGCAAGAATGAACGCACGCCTGGTTGCCATACCCTGTCCTGTTCTGGCGGTCAGGGTATAGCTACGCGCATGCCTGGTCCTGCGACCACGCACCGCTAAGCCACCCACTTCCCACCGAAGTTGTTGGTCAGTTACCGGCAGGCAGGTCTTCTGGCTTAGCCTCGTTCTCGCCCGCCCTTCCCAATCTTTCGATCAGTGGTTTTTGCGGGGTCGTCAGCATCACAGCAGCGGGGGCTGCGGGGGATTTACACCCCCTTCCCTGACACCAAACTGGTGTCGAACCTGTCGGTTTGTTTCGCCGATGCGCCCTGCATCGACGGGTATTACTTTATGTTTTCTTTTACCGTTTCATCACTCGTCACAATGACGTCAGTGAAGGAAAGCGGTGTTGTGATAATCAGCTGTCTCGTATTAACGGACACTCTATCTCATCACAAAAATAAAAACTGGTGTAGTTTACCCCTCGAATATCACTATTTTGTTGCGCTATGACAATTTATTGCTCTACTGTCGTTTTTTTCATTTTATATTGATGAAGATACTCGGGGATATCAAAAATCGGCAATAGCAAAATATTGTCATTTAAAAAGACTCAGTTTGTGATCCGGCATTAATTTGCTGACGAAATGCCTGCGGCGTTACCTGATAGGTCTGGCGAAACACTTTGCAAAAATAGCTGGTTTGCGAAAAACCTAAATTCCACGCGATGCTGGCGATGCTCCAGTCGCTGTGGCATAGCAGCTCTTTTGCGCTCGCCATCCGCTGCTGATTGACCCAGGCGTTAAAACCGATCCCCTGATACTTTTTAAACAGTTTGCTGAAGTAGTACGGGCTGAGATAGACATGCGCCGCCACATCCTCCAGACGCAGCTCATCGGAGAGATGCGCGTCGATATAGCGCAGCGCCTTCTTCATTTTGCCATCGTGCGGCGAGGGCGCCCGGCTGGCCTGCGCCGGGTCGTTCTGCGACGGGTTATCTTTGATAACCACAAAGTTGAGCTGTTTTTTCAGGCAATTCTCGACGATCAGCTTCAGCAGATCCGCCGAAGCGATAACCCGCGAATAGTCCATCTCCGGCACATCGCAAAACGCCTGGACCAGCGCCGGATCGTCCTGCCAGCGGTCATCGACGTTCAAGATATCAACCAGTTCAACATCATTGCTCAGACGCACCTGCCCGCACAGCACGAAACCGACCAGGTGGCCGGCAATCACCAGCGGGATGGAAAAATCGGTTAACCCCGCATGACAGCGGTAGATACACAGCTGGTCTTTTTTCGAGGCTTCCAGCCCGCCGCAGCGGTCGCTCATGCGACAGCGTCCGCTGTGCTCCGGGTGCTGACGCATCAGCTGGCAAAACGGCGTGAAATTAAACAATTCAGAAATCTCATCACCGTGAATATTGACGACCACAACCGCCAGACTGGTGGCTTGCGCAAAATCCTGTGCGATTTTATTGATGAGTTCTGAGTTTAGGGTACTCGCAGAAATCATGATAAAACCCCTCAGTTAATTTTTTGTTATAAATAAAACATATTTTTCATATTTACCTTTTTTAGCATCAGATCCCATCGACGATAAAAAAGTGCATTGACAATAACAAAAGTCTCCCAACCCGGGGAGACTTTTTGAGCGGTTCGTGATATCGGTTCATGAAATTAGCCTGGCTATTTCACAGATACATTCCCCTTATGACGCTAACGCGTATTTTCTTCCTCCACGCAGGTATGACAGGGCAGATTATTGGCGATAAGAAAACGATAAATTGCGGCGCCGAGGCAGGCCCCTAACAACGGTGCGATAATGGGCACGATAAAATAGGGAATATCTCTTCCCCCGGTCATGGCGATATTGCCCCACCCGGCGAACCAGGTGAACAATTTCGGGCCAAAATCGCGTGCCGGATTCATCGCGAAGCCGGTAAGCGGCCCGGTCGAGGCGCCGATCACCGCCACCAGAATGCCAATCAACAGCGGCGCCAGTGGGCCCTTGGGTACGCCGTTGCCATCATCGGTGAGCGCCATGATCATCCCCATCAGCATCGAGGTGATCACCACCTCCACCAGCGCCGCATGCCAGATGCTGAGCTCAGGCGCCGGGTAGGTGCTGAATATACTGGCCAGCTGCAGGCTTTCCAGGCTGCCGCGCACCATATGATGCACCGTTTCAAATTGCGTAAACAGGGTGCTGTAAAGTATCCAGGCCAGCACGGCGCCGCCAAACGCGCCGGCGACCTGAGCCAGGATATAGGGCACCACTTTTCTGCCCGGGAAGCAGGCAAACAGCCACAGGGCGACGGTGACCGCGGGGTTCAGATGTCCCCCCGAAATGCCGGCCGTCAGGTACACCGCCAGAGAAATACCTAGTCCCCAGATAATACAGATCTCCCACAGCCCCAGGCTGGCGCCGGTCAGTTTCAGGGCGCTCAGGCAGCAGATACCAAAAAACAGAAACAGCCCGGTGCCTAAAAACTCGGCGATACATTGCGCGCGTAAAGAACCATTCATTGTGACACCTCGTGACGAAGTTCGTGTCCAGGCCAGCCAACCATCCGCTGGCTCGTTGGGTACGGCGAGGCCCACTATAGAAACCGGCAGCGGCAAAGTGTTGGCATCCTGCGGAAATCGGGCGGCGTAAAGTCGCCGAAGAAGAATAATTTATTGCTATTTGTTCGCGAATCCCTGCAGCAATGGCGGGCGTTCAGGGGGGTATTTTAATTTCCAACTAAATGATAAAAAATTGCGAAAGCGCAGTGCTTATTTTCCAACAAATATCACATCACGCAAAATATCGCATAGCAAAAACAATTTAAAAAATCACCTCTTAAAATGTAAATACGGAGCGTGAATTGCAATATAATCACATTTATACAAACAATAAAATCAAATAAAAACAACGATATAAAATAAATCCATTTTATATTATATAAAAACCACTATTTTTTCGCTCTCCACCATCAACTCAGCCATTCTTTTTCGCCGCTCCGGCATATAGTTCCCTCACTGGCACATATCCTGCGAGGTCTTTATGCAACAAGAAGCATTAGGAATGGTAGAAACCAAAGGCTTAACCGCAGCCATAGAGGCCGCTGACGCAATGGTTAAGTCGGCCAACGTTTTATTAGTTGGCTATGAAAGGATCGGTTCAGGCCTGGTGACCGTCATCGTGCGTGGCGACGTGGGGGCAGTTAAAGCCGCCACCGACGCCGGTGCCGCCGCAGCCCGCCACGTGGGCGAAGTGAAAGCCGTACACGTCATTCCCCGCCCCCATACCGATGTTGAAAAAATCTTACCGAAGGGGAATAGCCAATGAGCAGCAATGAGCTGGTTGAACAGATCATGGCGCAAGTCATAGCCCGTGTAGCGACGCCAGAGCAGCAGGCGCTTCCCGATACCCCCCATCCCACAGGAGAGACGGCTATGGCAGAGAAAAGCTGCAGCTTAACGGAATTTGTCGGGACCGCCATTGGCGACACCCTCGGGCTGGTCATCGCCAACGTGGATGCCGCGTTGCTGGAGGCGATGAAGCTCGAAAAACGCTATCGCTCTATCGGCATCCTCGGCGCCCGCACCGGCGCCGGGCCGCAGATCATGGCCGCCGATGAAGCGGTCAAAGCCACCAACACCGAAGTGGTCAGCATTGAGCTTCCTCGCGACACCAAAGGCGGCGCCGGCCATGGCTCGCTGATTGTGCTGGGCGGGAATGATGTTTCCGACGTCAAACGCGGGATTGAGGTCGCGCTGAAAGAGCTGGACCGTACCTTCGGCGATGTCTACGGCAACGAAGCGGGTCATATTGAGCTGCAGTATACCGCGCGCGCCAGTTATGCCCTGGAAAAAGCGTTCGGCGCCCCACTGGGCCGCGCCTGCGGCATTATCGTCGGCGCCCCGGCGTCCGTTGGCGTGCTGATGGCCGATACCGCGCTGAAATCAGCCAACGTCGAGGTGGTGGCTTACAGCTCACCGGCCCACGGCACCAGTTTCAGCAACGAAGCCATTCTGGTGATTTCCGGCGACTCTGGCGCGGTGCGCCAGGCGGTGATCTCCGCCCGGGAAATCGGCAAAACCGTACTGGCGACGCTGGGCGCCGAACCGAAAAACGATCGCCCCTCCTACATTTAATACCCGCGAGGCTGATTCATGAGATCGAAAAGATTTGAAGCACTGGCGAAACGCCCTGTGAATCAGGATGGTTTCGTTAAGGAGTGGATTGAAGAGGGCTTTATCGCGATGGAAAGCCCTAACGATCCCAAACCTTCTATCCGCATCGTCAACGGCGCGGTGACCGAACTCGACGGTAAACCGGTTGAGCAGTTCGACCTGATTGACCACTTTATCGCGCGCTACGGCATTAATCTCGCCCGGGCCGAAGAAGTGATGGCCATGGATTCGGTTAAGCTCGCCAACATGCTCTGCGACCCGAACGTTAAACGCAGCGACATCGTGCCGCTCACTACCGCGATGACCCCGGCGAAAATCGTGGAAGTGGTGTCGCATATGAACGTGGTCGAGATGATGATGGCGATGCAAAAAATGCGCGCCCGCCGCACGCCGTCCCAGCAGGCGCATGTCACTAATATCAAAGATAATCCGGTACAGATTGCCGCCGACGCCGCTGAAGGCGCATGGCGCGGCTTTGACGAGCAGGAGACCACCGTCGCCGTGGCGCGCTACGCGCCGTTCAACGCCATCGCCCTGCTGGTGGGTTCACAGGTTGGCCGCCCCGGCGTCCTCACCCAGTGTTCGCTGGAAGAAGCCACCGAGCTGAAACTGGGCATGCTGGGCCACACCTGCTATGCCGAAACCATTTCGGTATACGGTACGGAACCGGTGTTTACCGATGGCGATGACACTCCATGGTCGAAAGGCTTCCTCGCCTCCTCCTACGCCTCGCGCGGCCTGAAAATGCGCTTTACCTCCGGTTCCGGTTCTGAAGTACAGATGGGCTATGCCGAAGGCAAATCGATGCTTTATCTCGAAGCGCGCTGCATCTACATCACCAAAGCCGCCGGGGTGCAAGGCCTGCAGAATGGCTCCGTCAGCTGTATCGGCGTACCGTCCGCCGTGCCGTCCGGGATCCGCGCCGTACTGGCGGAAAACCTGATTTGCTCAGCGCTGGATCTGGAGTGCGCCTCCAGCAACGATCAAACCTTTACCCACTCGGATATGCGGCGTACCGCGCGTCTGCTGATGCAGTTCCTGCCAGGCACCGACTTCATCTCCTCCGGTTACTCGGCGGTGCCGAACTACGACAACATGTTCGCCGGTTCCAACGAAGATGCCGAAGACTTCGATGACTACAACGTGATCCAGCGCGACCTGAAGGTCGATGGCGGCCTGCGGCCGGTGCGTGAAGAGGACGTGATCGCCATTCGCAACAAAGCCGCCCGCGCGCTGCAGGCGGTATTTGCCGGCATGGGTTTGCCGCCTATTACGGATGAAGAGGTAGAAGCCGCTACCTACGCCCACGGTTCAAAAGATATGCCTGAGCGCAATATCGTCGAGGACATCAAGTTTGCTCAGGAGATCATCAACAAGAACCGCAACGGCCTGGAGGTGGTGAAAGCCCTGGCGAAAGGCGGCTTCCCCGATGTCGCCCAGGACATGCTCAATATTCAGAAAGCCAAGCTCACCGGCGACTACCTGCATACCTCCGCCATCATTGTTGGCGAGGGCCAGGTGCTCTCGGCCGTGAATGACGTGAACGATTATGCCGGTCCGGCAACAGGCTACCGCCTGCAAGGCGAGCGCTGGGAAGAGATTAAAAATATCCCGGGCGCGCTCGATCCCAATGAACTTGGCTAAGGGGTGAAAAATGGAAATTAACGAAACGCTGCTGCGCCAGATTATCGAAGAGGTGCTGTCGGAGATGAAATCAGGCGCAGATAAGCCGGTCTCCTTTAGCGCGCCTGCGGCTTCTGTCGCCTCTGCCGCACCGGTCGCCGTTGCGCCTGTGTCCGGCGACAGCTTCCTGACGGAAATCGGCGAAGCCAAACCCGGCACGCAGCAGGATGAAGTCATTATTGCCGTCGGGCCAGCGTTTGGTCTGGCGCAAACCGCCAATATCGTCGGCATTCCGCATAAAAATATTCTGCGCGAAGTGATCGCCGGCATTGAGGAAGAAGGCATCAAAGCCCGAGTGATCCGCTGCTTTAAGTCTTCTGACGTCGCCTTCGTGGCAGTGGAAGGCAACCGCCTGAGCGGCTCCGGCATCTCGATCGGTATTCAGTCGAAAGGCACCACCGTCATCCACCAGCGCGGCCTGCCGCCGCTTTCCAACCTGGAACTCTTCCCGCAGGCGCCGCTGCTGACGCTGGAAACCTACCGTCAGATTGGCAAAAACGCCGCGCGCTACGCCAAACGCGAGTCGCCGCAGCCGGTGCCGACGCTTAACGATCAGATGGCTCGTCCCAAATACCAGGCGAAGTCGGCCATTTTGCACATTAAAGAGACCAAATACGTGGTGACGGGCAAAAACCCGCAGGAACTGCACGTGGCGCTTTAACAAAGGATATCCCGATGAATACCGACGCAATTGAATCCATGGTACGCGACGTGCTGAGCCGGATGAACAGCCTACAGGACGGGGTAACGCCCGCGCCAGCCACGCCGACAAACGACACCGTTCGCCAGCCAAAAGTTAGCGACTACCCGTTAGCGACCCGCCATCCGGAGTGGGTCAAAACCGCTACCAATAAAACGCTCGATGACCTGACGCTGGAGAACGTATTAAGCGATCGCGTTACGGCGCAGGACATGCGCATCACTCCGGAAACGCTGCGTATGCAGGCGGCGATCGCCCAGGATGCCGGACGCGATCGGCTGGCGATGAACTTTGAGCGGGCCGCAGAGCTCACCGCGGTTCCCGACGACCGAATCCTTGAGATCTACAACGCCCTGCGCCCATACCGTTCCACCCAGGCGGAGCTACTGGCGATCGCTGATGACCTCGAGCATCGCTACCAGGCACGACTCTGTGCCGCCTTTGTTCGGGAAGCGGCCGGGCTGTACATCGAGCGTAAGAAACTCAAAGGCGACGATTAACAGGGGGTAAGCATGCGCTATATCGCTGGCATTGATATTGGCAACTCCTCGACAGAAGTCGCCCTGGCGACGGTCGATGACGCAGGTGTGCTGAACATTCGCCACAGCGCGTTGGCTGAAACCACGGGTATAAAAGGCACATTACGAAATGTGTTCGGTATCCAGGAGGCGCTAACGCAGGCGGCAAAAGCGGCCGGCATTCAGCTCAGCGATATTTCGCTTATTCGCATTAACGAAGCCACGCCGGTCATTGGCGATGTGGCGATGGAAACCATCACGGAAACCATCATCACCGAGTCCACCATGATCGGCCATAACCCGAAGACACCCGGCGGCGTCGGACTGGGGGTCGGCATCACCATCACACCAGAGGCGCTGCTGTCCTGCTCCGCGGACACTCCCTATATTCTGGTGGTCTCCTCGGCCTTTGACTTTGCCGATGTCGCCGCGATGGTCAATGCGGCAACGGCAGCGGGCTATCAGATAACCGGCATTATTTTGCAGCAGGATGACGGCGTGCTGGTCAATAACCGGCTACAGCAACCGCTACCGGTGATCGACGAAGTTCAGCATATCGACCGGATTCCACTTGGCATGCTGGCGGCCGTCGAGGTCGCTTTACCCGGTAAGATCATCGAAACGCTCTCCAACCCCTACGGTATTGCGACCGTTTTCGATCTCAACGCCGAGGAGACCAAAAATATCGTGCCAATGGCGCGGGCGCTGATTGGCAACCGCTCGGCCGTGGTGGTGAAAACCCCCTCCGGCGACGTCAAGGCCCGCGCTATTCCGGCAGGTAATCTGCTGCTCATCGCTCAAGGGCGCAGCGTACAGGTTGATGTAGCCGCCGGGGCGGAAGCCATCATGAAAGCGGTTGACGGCTGCGGCAAACTGGACAACGTCGCGGGAGAAGCGGGCACCAATATCGGCGGCATGCTAGAGCACGTGCGCCAGACCATGGCGGAGCTTACCAATAAGCCAGCTCAGGAGATCCGCATTCAGGATCTGCTGGCCGTTGATACGGCGGTGCCAGTCAGCGTGACCGGCGGTCTTGCGGGGGAGTTCTCGCTGGAGCAGGCGGTGGGTATCGCCTCGATGGTCAAGTCGGATCGCCTGCAGATGGCCCTCATCGCCCGTGAAATTGAGCACAAACTGCAGATTGCGGTTCAGGTGGGCGGCGCCGAAGCGGAGGCGGCCATTCTTGGGGCGCTCACCACTCCCGGCACCACGCGCCCGCTGGCGATCCTCGATCTGGGCGCCGGGTCGACCGACGCCTCCATTATCAATGCGCAGGGAGAGATCAGCGCCACTCACCTGGCCGGCGCCGGCGATATGGTCACGATGATCATCGCCCGCGAGCTGGGGCTTGAGGACCGCTACCTGGCGGAAGAGATCAAAAAATATCCGCTGGCAAAAGTCGAAAGCCTGTTTCATCTGCGTCATGAAGACGGCAGCGTCCAGTTTTTTCCGTCGGCCTTACCACCGACGGTATTTGCCCGCGTCTGCGTGGTGAAACCGGATGAACTGGTTCCCCTGCCCGGCGATCTGCCGCTGGAGAAAGTGCGCGCCATTCGCCGTAGCGCCAAATCACGCGTCTTTGTCACCAACGCCCTGCGAGCGTTACGCCAGGTGAGCCCTACCGGCAACATTCGCGACATCCCGTTCGTGGTGCTGGTGGGCGGCTCGTCCCTCGATTTCGAGATCCCCCAGCTGGTCACCGACGCGCTGGCACACTACCGGCTGGTTGCCGGGCGCGGCAACATCCGCGGCTGTGAAGGCCCACGTAATGCGGTCGCCAGCGGATTACTCCTTTCCTGGCAAAAAGGAGGCACACATGGAGAGTAGCGTAGTCGCCCCCGCCATCGTCATTGCCGTCACTGACGAATGCAGCGAACAGTGGCGCGATGTCCTGCTGGGCATTGAAGAGGAAGGCATTCCTTTTGTTCTGCAGCCGCAGACCGGCGGCGATCTTATCCATCACGCCTGGCAGGCGGCGCAGCGTTCGCCGCTGCAGGTAGGCATCGCCTGCGACCGGGAACGGCTCATCGTGCACTACAAAAATTTACCCGCATCAACTCCGCTGTTTTCGCTGATGTATCACCAGAACAGGCTGGCCCGGCGAAACACTGGCAACAATGCGGCTCGTCTCGTCAAAGGGATCCCATTTCGGGATCGAAATGCTTAATCCACAGGAGAACGCAGTATGAATAACGCACTAGGACTGGTTGAAACGAAAGGCCTGGTTGGCGCCATTGAAGCCGCTGATGCAATGGTGAAATCCGCCAACGTGCAGTTGATTGGTTACGAAAAAATTGGCTCCGGGCTGATTACCGTGATGGTCCGCGGAGACGTCGGCGCGGTCAAAGCCGCCGTTGACGCCGGCAGCGCGGCGGCCAGCGTGGTCGGCGAGGTCAAGTCCAGCCATGTGATCCCGCGCCCGCATAGCGATGTTGAGGCCATTCTGCCGAAATCCGTCTGACCCTCAAAAAAGGAGCACCGCGTGAAGCAATCACTGGGATTACTTGAGGTCAGCGGTCTGGCCCTGGCCATCACCTGCGCCGACGCTATGGCGAAAGCGGCCGCCATCACGCTGCTCGCCCTGGAAAAGACCAACGGTTCCGGCTGGATGGTGGTGAAGATCGCCGGTGATGTGGCCTCTGTCCAGGCGGCGGTGATGACCGGGGCCGAACTCGCCGAACGGCAGCAGGGGCTGGTAGCGCAGAAGGTTATCGCCAGGCCCGGGGAAGGCCTGCTGCCGGCCCGCGTCCAGGCGCCTTCACCAGCGCCTGACGTCGCCGTGACGGAGGAGAACACGGCCCTCACAGACGCCCCCTCCCACTCTACGGAGCGGGTGACCTGCAACCTGTGCCTGGACCCACACTGCCCACGACAAAAAGGCGATCCCCGCTCGCAGTGCCTGCACGCCGGTAAACGAGGTGACGCGTAATGGATAAACAACAGCTGGCTTCGACAGTCAACAAAGTGCTGGATGAGATGCGCCAGCGTCCCATTCCAATCGGTATCTCCAGTCGCCATATCCATTTAGCGGCGGCTGACTATGCCAGGCTTTTTCCCGCGCAGCCCATCCAGCCGAAAAAAGCGCTGCTGCAGCCGGGACAATATGCTGCAGAGCAGACGGTGACCCTGGTTGGCCCCAAAGGGCGATTAAACAACGTGCGCCTGCTCGGCCCTTTGCGCCAGACCAGCCAGGTGGAAATCTCACGCACCGACGCCCGGATCCTCGGTATCGCCGCGCCGCTGCGCATGTCCGGCAATCTGCAGGGCACGCCGGGGATCCGCCTGATAAGCCCCTTTGCCGAACTGGAGTTGAGCGGCGGGACGATTGTTGCCCAGCGACATATTCATATGTCGCCACTTGATGCGTTGATCCTGCGCGTCTCCCATGGCGATAGCGTCGCGGTGGCGATCGAAGGCAGCGACAGGCGGCTTATCTTCGACAACGTGGCGGTCCGCGTTGCCCCGGATATGCGTCTTGAGATGCACATCGATACTGACGAGGCCAATGCGGCAGGCGCTGACGCTGCGCAAGCCTGGGCAACGCTGGTGACGAAGCCATGAACCACGCGATGCTGCAGCGTATCGTCGAAGAGGTCGCCGCCCGTCTGCGCCGTCGCGCCCTCAGCACGGCCACGCTCAGCGTGGCCCAGCTCGGCGAAGCGGATATCCGCAGCCTGCTGTGCCAGCACGCTTCGCTGCGCATCGTGCAGGTCGATTTACCGCTGCTGGAGCAGCTTGCCGGCCAGCGTGCGCTGGCGGCAGCCGGTTGCGCACTGCATGAGGCGATGGCCTGGGGAGTTCGGGTACAGCTAACGCTGCTTCCCGCCCTGCTCCCCGCGCTGGCGGTAAAAAAACTCGCCCGCTTGCCGCTGACGTTCAGCGATCCGCTTGGCCAGCCCGTCAGGCTTCACGCCGCGTCGGTGCTCACCTATGCCGACGTAGCCCGTTTCAGTGGCGGCTATCTGGTGCTGCGCCGCCGCCCCATTATCACCGCCCTCGCCCGCGAAGCGGCCGTCGCGCGGCATGTTCAATTGATTAAGCAGGAGTGAACTATGCATCTGGCACGCGTGACCGGCGCCGTCGTCTCGACGCAAAAATCGCCCTCTCTGAACGGCAAAAAACTGCTGCTGGTGCGCCGGGTAAGCGCGGACGACGATCGTCCGATTCTCCCCACGAGCGGCGATGAAGTGGCGGTAGATTCGGTTGGCGCTGGCGTCGGCGAGCTGGTGCTGCTCTGCAGCGGCTCGAGCGCACGCCACGTTTTCAGCGGCCCGAATGAGGCCATCGATCTTGCCGTCGTGGGCATTGTTGACTCACTTTCACGCTAAGGGGGCGCCTGTGGCTATCTATACCCGAACCGGCGATGCCGGCAGTACATCACTCTTTACCGGCCAGCGGGTCAGCAAGACGCATCCGCGCGTCGAAGCCTACGGCACCCTGGATGAACTGAACACCATGCTGAGCCTGTGCGTCTGCGCCGTCGCTGAAGAGGAACAGCGCACCCTGCTCGAAGCCCTGCAGCAGCACATTTTTTGGTTCAGCGCGGAGCTCGCCAGCGACAGCGAACAGCCATCACCGGGTAAGCGCTATATCAGCAGCGAAGAGATTGCCCTGCTGGAGCAGACCATCGATCGCGAGATGGCCCGCGTGCCGGCGCTGCACCAGTTTGTATTGCCCGGACGCTGTGAAGCCGCCAGCCGTCTGCACCTGGCCCGCACCGTTGCCAGACGGGCGGAGCGCCGGCTGGTCGAGCTGGCGGCAGAGGTTACTATCCGTCAGATACTGCTGCGTTATCTGAACCGCTTATCTGACTGCCTGTATGCCCTGGCGCGCAGCGAGGATCATGCCGCTCACCAGCGCCGCCTTGTGACGGAGATCGCGGCCCGATATCTGGCCGCCAGCAGGTCGCCTGCGCCCGACGCGCCCAAAGCCCAGGCCGGGTCGCTCTCCTTTCACGAGCTGCATCAGCTCATCCGTCAGGCCATTGAACACGCCCGCCAGCTGCAGGTGCCGGTGGTGGTCAGCATCGTTGACGCACACGGCACCGAAACCGTGACCTGGCGAATGCCCGATGCGCTGCTGGTCAGCAGCGAGCTGGCGCCGAAAAAAGCCTGGACCGCCGTCGCCATGAAAACCGCCACCCACGAGCTCGCGACGACCGTACAGCCAGGCGCTGCGCTGTACGGTCTGGAGAGCCATCTGCAGGGCAAAGTCGTCACCTTTGGCGGCGGATATCCGCTGTGGCGCGATGGCCAGCTAATAGCCGGCCTCGGCATTAGCGGCGGCAGCGTCGAGCAGGATATGGCTATTGCACAGGCTGCCATGGCGGCCATTAACGTGAGAACTCATCAATGAATACAGCAGAACTGGAAACCCTTATCCGCACCATCCTCAGTGAAAAGCTCGCGCCGACGCCCCCTGCCCCTCAGCAAGAGCAGGGCATTTTCTGCGATGTCGGCAGCGCCATCGACGCCGCTCATCAGGCTTTTCTCCGCTATCAGCAGTGTCCGCTAAAAACCCGCAGCGCCATTATCAGCGCCCTGCGGGAGACGCTGGCCCCCGAGCTGGCGACGCTGGCGGAAGAGAGCGCCACGGAAACCGGCATGGGCAACAAAGAAGATAAATATCTGAAAAATAAAGCCGCTCTTGAAAACACGCCGGGCATAGAGGATCTCACTACCAGCGCCCTCACCGGCGATGGCGGGATGGTGCTGTTTGAGTACTCGCCGTTCGGGGTTATTGGCGCCGTGGCGCCCAGCACCAACCCAACGGAAACCATTATCAACAACAGTATCAGCATGCTGGCGGCGGGTAACAGCGTCTATTTCAGCCCCCATCCCGGCGCGAAAAAGGTCTCGTTGAAGCTTATCGCCAGGATCGAAGAGATCGCCTACCGCTGCAGCGGGATCCGTAACCTGGTGGTGACCGTTGCCGAGCCGACCTTTGAAGCCACCCAGCAAATGATGTCCCACCCGCTGATTGCCGTTCTGGCTATCACCGGCGGCCCTGGCATTGTGGCGATGGGCATGAAAAGCGGTAAAAAAGTGATCGGCGCTGGCGCCGGCAATCCGCCGTGCATCGTTGATGAAACCGCCGATCTCGTCAAAGCCGCCGAAGATATTATCAGCGGCGCCGCCTTCGATTACAACCTGCCCTGTATCGCCGAAAAAAGCCTGATCGTCGTCGCCTCCGTCGCTGACCGCCTGATCCAGCAGATGCAGGATTTTGACGCGCTGCTGTTGAGCCGACAGGAGGCCGATACCCTGCGTACCGTCTGCCTGCCCGACGGCGCGGCGAATAAAAAACTGGTCGGTAAAAGCCCGGCTGCGCTGCTGGCGGCGGCGGGTCTCGCCGTTCCGCCTCGCCCCCCTCGCCTGCTGATAGCCGAGGTGGAGGCGAACGACCCCTGGGTGACCTGCGAGCAGCTGATGCCGGTGCTGCCGATCGTCAGGGTCGCCGACTTTGACAGCGCCCTGGCGCTGGCCCTGCGCGTTGAGGAGGGTCTGCACCACACCGCCATTATGCACTCGCAGAATGTTTCGCGGCTCAATCTGGCGGCACGCACGCTGCAGACCTCCATTTTTGTCAAAAATGGCCCGTCTTACGCGGGAATCGGCGTCGGCGGCGAAGGGTTTACCACCTTCACCATCGCCACGCCAACCGGAGAAGGCACCACCTCCGCGCGGACGTTCGCCCGCCTGCGGCGCTGCGTGTTGACCAACGGTTTTTCCATTCGCTAACCGGGGGCGCCATGCATACCTTTTCTCTGCAAACGCGCCTCTACAGCGGCCCGGGCAGCCTGGCCGCGCTGCAGCGCTTTAGCCATCAGCACATCTGGATCGTCTGCGACGGCTTCCTGGCGCGCTCGCCGCTGCTTGACCGACTGCGCGCCGCGCTGCCCGCCAGCAACCGCGTCAGCGTGTTCAGCGATATTACACCGGATCCGACCATTCACACCGTGGCGAAAGGGATAGCGCAGATGCAGGCCCTGCGTCCGCAGGTGGTGATCGGCTTCGGCGGCGGCTCGGCGATGGATGCCGCCAAGGCTATCGTCTGGTTCAGCCAGCAGGGCGGTCTGCCTGTTGACACCTGCGTGGCGATCCCCACCACCAGCGGTACCGGTTCGGAAGTGACCAGCGCCTGCGTCATCAGCGACCCGGAAAAAGGGATCAAGTACCCGCTGTTCCATGAGGCGCTCTGTCCCGACATGGCGATCATCGACCCGACGCTGGTGGTTAGCGTACCGCCCACCATCACAGCCCATACCGGGCTGGACGCGCTGACCCACGCCCTGGAGGCATGGGTCTCGCCGCAGGCCACCGATTTTACCGATGCGCTGGCGGAAAAGGCCGCCAGGCTGGTGTTTCGCGCCCTGCCCGTTGCGATTCGTCAGGGCGACTGCATTGCGACCCGCAGCAAAATGCACAATGCATCAACCCTCGCCGGTATGGCCTTTAGCCAGGCTGGCCTTGGGCTCAATCATGCGATCGCCCATCAGCTTGGCGGCCAGTTTCACCTCCCCCATGGCCTGGCCAATGCGCTGCTGCTGACCGCGGTGATCCGCTTCAATGCCGGCGAGCCGCGAGCGGCTAAGCGCTATGCGCGCCTGGCCAGGGCCTGCCGCTTCTGCCCGCCCGAAGCTGGCGAACAGGAGGCTTTCCAGGCGCTGCTTACCGCGGTGGAAACGCTGAAACAGCAGTGCGCCATTCCCACCCTCAAGGGCGCACTGCAGGAAAAGTATCCCCTTTTCTTATCGCGAATTCCCGCCATGGTGCCGGCCGCGCTGGCCGACGCCACCCTGCGCACCAACCCGCGTCCGGTCGATGGCGCGGCCATCGCGCAACTGCTGGAGAACCTGCAATGAGTGAAGCGATAGGGCCACTATCAAGCATTGATGCGGCGGAGATCCGTGAACGCGTTCGGGCCGCTGGCGTCGTAGGAGCCGGTGGCGCAGGCTTTCCGACCCACATCAAACTGCAGGCCCGGGTGGACACCGTGCTGGTGAACGCCGCCGAATGCGAACCGATGCTGAAGGTTGACCAACAGCTGATGGCGCAGCAGGCTGACCGACTGATTCGCGGCCTGGGTTACGCGATGACCGCCACTGGCGCCCGGGAAGGGATCATTGCCCTGAAGGCGAAATATGCTCCGGCGATTGCGGCATTAACCCCACGACTCCCGGAATGGGCCCGGCTGCATATTCTGCCTGACGTCTATCCGGCCGGGGATGAGGTGCTCACTATCTGGCTGGCGACGGGACGCCGCGTACCACCTGCCGCGCTGCCGGTCAGCGTCGGCGTGGTGGTCAATAACGTGCAGACGGTGCTCAATATCGCCAGAGCCGTGGAACAGGGCTATCCGGTGACTCGCCGGACGTTGACCGTCAATGGCGCCGTCGCCCGTCCGCTGACGCTGGCCGTACCACTGGGTATATCGCTGCGCGAGGTGCTGGATCTGGCCGGCGGCGCGACGGTTGACGATCCGGGGTTTATCAACGGCGGTCCGATGATGGGCTCGCTTATTACCTCCCTCGAGACACCGGTCACCAAAACCACCGGCGGCCTGCTGGTGCTCCCGGGCAACCATCCATTGATCCAGCGACGGCGGCAGGATGAACGAACGCTGCTCGCCATCGCCCGCACCGTCTGTGAACAGTGCCGTTTATGCACAGATTTATGCCCCCGGCACCTGATCGGCCATGAGCTTTCCCCTCATCTGCTGGTGCGGGCGGTGAACTATCGCCAGGCGGCCACCCCGTCGCTGCTGCTCAGCGCCCTGACCTGTTCGGAGTGCAACGTTTGCGAGAGCGTCGCCTGCCCGGTGGGTATTTCCCCCATGCGCATCAACCGTCTGCTGAAACGTGAGCTGAGGGCGAAAAACCTGCGCTACGACGGACCGCTGCGTCCGGCGGACGAGATGGCGAAGCACCGCCTGGTGCCGGTCAAGCGGCTCATCAGCAAACTGGGACTTGATCCCTGGTATCAGGAAGCGCCGCTGACGGCGGTGGAACCGGAGGTGGCCTGCGTCACCCTGCCCCTGCGCCAGCATATCGGCATCAGCGCCGTGCCCTGCGTCGCGCCGGGAGAGCGGGTAACGCGCGGCCAGGTGCTGGCGGATATCCCCGCCGACGCCCTCGGCGCGCCGGTGCACGCCAGTATTGACGGCCTGGTCTCCGCCATCACGGAGCAGGCCATTACGCTTGTAAGAGGTTAATCATGACCCAGGCTATCGGAATTTTAGAACTGACCAGCATCGCCAGGGGGATGGAGCTGGGCGACGTCATGCTGAAAAGGGCGAACGTACAGCTCCTGCTCTGCAGAACCCTTTGCCCCGGGAAATTCCTGCTGATGCTCGGCGGCGACGTCGGCGCCGTGCAGCAGGCAATCGCCGCCGGCACCGCGCGCGCCGGGGAGATGCTGGTGGACAGCCTGGTGCTGGCCAACATTCACCCCAGCGTACTACCGGCGATCAGCGGTCTCAACGTGGTCGGGCAGCGGCAGGCGGCGGGGATCGTCGAAACCTGGAGCGTGGCGGCGTGCATCAGCGCCGCCGACCGCGCGGTGAAAGCGGCCAACGTCACCCTGGTGCGGGTCCATATGGCGTTTGGTATCGGCGGCAAATGCTACATGGTGGTGGCGGGTGATATCGCCGATGTCGACAACGCCGTCACGGTGGCCAGCGACAGCGCAGGCGAGAAAGGATTACTGGTTCACCGGGCAGTGATCCCGCGACCGCACGATGCGCTGTGGCAACAGCTGATGGAGGGATAATGGAACCGCAAACCCCTACCGAACGCATGATCCAGGAGTATGTCCCGGGCAAACAGGTTACTCTGGCGCATCTCATTGCCAATCCTGGCAAAGATCTGTTCAAAAAGCTGGGTCTGCCGGACGCGGTCTCCGCCATCGGCATTCTTACCATTACCCCCAGTGAAGCATCGATTATCGCCTGCGACATCGCTACCAAGTCCGGCGCGGTGGAGATCGGTTTTCTCGATCGCTTCACCGGCGCGGTGGTGTTGACCGGCGATGTCTCCGCCGTGGAGTACGCGCTCAGGCAGGTCACCCGCACCCTCGGTGAGCTGATGCGCTTCACCGCTTGCCCAATTACCCGGACCTGAGCCCATGAAACGCCTGATGCTAATCGGACCCAGCCAGTGCGGCAAAACCTCGCTGACCCAGGTATTGCGTGGCGAAACCCTGCGCTATCAGAAAACCCAGGCCATCGTCTGGACGCCGGCCGCCATCGATACCCCCGGGGAATATCTGGAAAACCGCTGCCTGTACAGTGCACTGCTCACCAGCGCCTGCGAGGCCGATGTCATCGCGCTGGTACTAAATGCCGATGCGCCCTGGTCACCTTTTTCTCCGGGGTTTACCGCCCCGATGAACCGCCCGGTCATCGGGGTGATCACTAAAGCCGATTTGGCCGCCCCGCCCCGTCTGCAACAGGTCCGGACATGGCTCGAGACGGCGGGCGCCGGACATATCTTTATCACCAGCGCGTTAACCGGCGACGGGCTTGATGACCTGTTCGCCTGCCTGAATGCAGAGGAATATCAATGACCTATAAAATCATGGCGATTAACGCCGGCAGCTCCTCCCTGAAGTTTCAGCTGCTTAACATGCCGCAGGGGGCGTTGCTCTGTCAGGGGTTGATCGAACGTATCGGCCTGCCCGAGGCCCGCTTCACGCTGAAAACGTCGGCACAGAAATGGCAGGAGACGCTGCCCATCGCCGATCACCATGAGGCAGTGACCCTGCTGCTGGAGGCGCTGACCGGCCGCGGGATCCTGAGCAGCCTGCAGGAGATCGACGGCGTTGGCCACCGCGTCGCCCACGGCGGCGAACGCTTCAAAGACGCCGCGCTGGTCTGCGACGATACCCTGCGGGAGATCGAGCGCCTGGCGGAGCTGGCGCCGTTGCATAACCCGGTCAATGCGCTGGGCATACGTCTCTTTCGCCAGCTGTTACCCGCGGTACCGGCGGTGGCGGTTTTTGATACCGCCTTTCACCAGACCCTGGCGCCGGAGGCCTGGCTCTATCCCCTCCCCTGGCGCTATTACGCCGAGCTGGGCATTCGCCGCTACGGTTTTCACGGTACCAGCCATCACTATGTCAGCAGCGCGCTGGCGGAAAAGCTGGGCGTACCGCTGAGCGCCCTGCGGGTAGTAAGCTGCCATCTGGGCAATGGCTGTAGCGTCTGCGCCATCAAAGGCGGGCAGTCGGTGAATACCTCAATGGGCTTTACTCCCCAGTCCGGGGTGATGATGGGCACCCGCAGCGGCGATATCGACCCGTCGATACTTCCCTGGCTGGTGGAGAAAGAAGGGAAATCCGCCCAGCAGCTCAGCCAGCTGCTGAATAATGAATCCGGGCTGCTGGGCGTCTCCGGCGTGTCCTCTGATTATCGCGACGTCGAACAGGCAGCTGACGCCGGCAACGAACAGGCGGCTCTGGCGCTGTCGCTGTTTGCCGAACGCATTCGCGCGACTATCGGCAGCTATATCATGCAGATGGGAGGTCTGGACGCGCTGATCTTTACCGGCGGCATAGGCGAGAATTCCGCCCGGGCGCGGGCGACGATCTGCCGCAATTTGCATTTTCTCGGCCTCGCGCTGGACGACGAGAAAAACCAGCGGAGCGCGACCTTTATTCAGGCGGATAATGCGCTGGTCAAAGTGGCGGTGATCAACACCAATGAAGAGCTAATGATTGCCCGCGACGTCATGCGTCTTGCATTGCCGCAGGCGCGCGAGCTGGCGGTGTCGGCATAAACGACGCGCCTCCTCTTGCGGAGAATCATGGTAACCGGCGGGTCGCCATGCCACTATGCGCCCTGGCGAAGGTAAGCGGAAAGGTGAAAACGTGGCTGTTGCACAATGTCCCGCCTCGTGCGGAGAACTTATCCAGGGCTGGATCCTCGGCAGCGAAAAGCTGGTCTCCTGTCCGGTGGACTGGTACAGCACCGTCGAGGTCGAGACCGGGGTACCGCGAAAAGACGAGCGGCCGCTGTCGCGGGCGATGGTCGACCAGCTGCTGGCCCACTGGGGCTACCCCCCAGCGCTGAGCCAGCAGATCCGCATCACCCTGCACTCAACGATCCCGGTGGCCAAAGGGATGGCCAGCAGCACCGCCGATATCGCTGCCACCGCCGTCGCCACCGCCCATCATCTGGGCCATCTACTGGATGAGCCGACGCTGGCGCGCCTGTGCGTCGCGCTGGAGCCTACCGACAGCACCCTGTTTCGCCAGCTGACGCTGTTCGACCATAATACCGCCGCCACGCAAATCGCCTGTCCCCCTCCGCCGGCGCTCGACCTGTTAGTGCTGGAGAGCCCGCTGACGCTGCGCACCACCGACTATCACCAGCTGCCGCGCGAGCCGGGCCTGTTGGCAAACGCCTCCCGGCTGCAGCTGGCGTGGGAGAAAGTTCAACAGGCCTGCCACTGCGGCAACCCGCAGCTGCTGGGCGAAGCAGCAACCATCAGCGCCATTGCCAGCCAGCAGCTGTTGCCTAAGCCGGGGTTTGACGCGCTGCTGGACCTGGTGGAAAGCGCAGGGCTCTATGGTCTCAACGTGGCGCACAGCGGCAGCGTCGTCGGCCTGCTGCTGGACCGCCGTCGGCATGACGTCGAATTTCTGCAATGGCGGCTGGCAGAGAGCGATATCGCCGCCCACTGGCCGCAGCAGCATCTGCTGGCGATGGTGCCCGGGGGCGTCATCCTGCAGTAAGCCTCAGGCCAGCACCCGGCGCAACGCCGCCAGCAGCTGGTCGTTTTCCTCGGCGCTGCGGATCGCCACGCGGAAATAGCGGCTATCCAGCCCCGGGTAGTTGGCGCAGCTGCGGATCAGCACATGCTGGCGCAGCAGGGCATATTGCAGGTCAAAATCGGCTCTGTCGCAGCGCAAGAACAGGTAGTTAGCACGCCCGGGCCACACGGTCAGCCCGGCCATCTCCTGCAGCTGCGCATAGAAACGCGCTCCCTCCTCCTGCAGCCACTGCCAGGTGGCCCGCTGATACGCCCGATCCTGGAGAATAATTTCCCCGGCCAGGGCGGCATAGGCATTGATGGACCACGGCATTTGTCGCGCGCGCAGTCGGGCCACCGCCTGGGCATCAGCGTTCAGCAGGTAGCCGAGACGCAGCCCCGGAATGGCATAAAATTTGGTCAGCGATCGCAGAACCCAGACGTGCGGATGCTGCGCCAGCAGAGGAATAAACCCCGGCTGGTCGGGGATAAAGTCGAGGAAGGCCTCATCGAGGATCAGGCTGATGTTCAGCGCCCGGCAGCGCTGCGCAATGGCTTCCAGCAGGCCCCGCTCCGGCAGCAGGCCGGTGGGGTTGTTCGGGGTGCAGAGAAACAGGCAGTCCAGCGCCGGAGTCAGGGCATCGAGGATCGCGTCGGTCAGCTGCCAGCCATCGCGCTCCCGCAGGGCATACTCCACCACCTCGCAGTCCACCGTCTGCAGCGCCCGCCGGTACTCCGCGAAACCGGGAATGACGATCATCGCCCGCCGCGGCTTAAGGCCGTGGACGAGGGTGAAGATCGATTCAGTTTCGCCGTTGCCGGCGAGGATATGCGCCGCCGGCAACTGATGGTGGGCAGCCAGCGCCTGATGCAGCTGTTGATACTCGACGTCAGGGTAGCGTTCGGCGCAGCCTGGGTTGTCAACGATCGCCTGCCTGAGCGAGGCAGGCATCCCCAGCGGATTGATGTTGGCGCTAAAATCCAGCAGCTCGCCGGGGGCTATGCCCAGCAGGGCGGCGGCCTCGCGGATATTGCCGCCATGGGCGCTTTTCAGTAAGGCCATGTCCCTTTCCTGTGTGGTTATCCGCGGCGGGCCAGCGTCGCGCCGTCGGCGAAGTAGGCTTTAATCCCGGCGAGGATCGACTCGGCCACCTCCTGCTGGAATTTGGCCGTTTTCAGTTTCCGCTCTTCTTCCACGTTACTGATAAACGCCGTCTCCACCAGAATGGAGGGGATATCAGGCGCCTTCAGTACCGCAAAGCCCGCCTGCTCTACCCGATTCTTGTGCAAATTATTGATATTGCCCATTTTCTCCAGCACCGCCTTTCCGAATTTGAGGCTGTCGGCGATGGTGAGGGACTGCACCATATCGAACATGGTGTGGTCGACATAGCGGTCGCCGCTCTTGCTGACCCCACCGATCAGATCCGAGGCGTTCTGCGTCTGGGCGAGATATTTTGCCGCGGTACTGGTGGCCCCCTTGGTGGAGAGGGCAAACACCGAAGAGCCGCTGGGCTGGCGGCTGGTAAAGGCGTCGGCGTGAATCGACACGAACAGGTCGGCGCGCTGCTTCTGCGCCTTGGCGACACGCACTTTCAACGGGATAAACACGTCTTCGTTGCGGGTCATATAGGCCTTCATATTGCCTTCTTTGTCGATCAGCGCCCGCAGGCGACGGGCGATCTGTAGCACCACATCTTTCTCGCGGGTGCGATACTTCCCCACGGCACCGGAGTCTTCGCCGCCGTGCCCGGGATCGAGCATGATGACAATCGGCCGGTCGCGCCCGGCTTTGCCCGGCTGCGGCCCGCTTTGCGCCGGCGGCACCTGCCGCTCCAGATCGCCTTTGTTGTAATCCTCGAGCAGCGCCAGCAGCGGATCCTGAACATCGGTAGCGTTGGCGGGGTAGAGATCCATCACCAGACGCTCTTTAAAGCCGGCCACCGGCGCGAGGGCAAACAGCTGCGGCTTAACGTTCTGCTTGAGTTCGAAGACCATGCGCACGGTTTGCGGATCAAACTGGCCCACCCGGGCGGACTTAATAAAGGGATCGTCAGCGCGGATCTGCCCCCCCATGCCCTTCAGTACCGAGTTCAGGTTAACCCCCTCCAGATCGACCACTACCCGTTCCGGATTACTGAGGGCAAACTGCCGGTATTTCAGCACATGATTCGATTCTACCGTGACACGCGTGTAGGTCGATGCTGGCCAGACGCGAACGGCGACCACCCGCGCGGCGGCGGCCAACCCGACAGGGCTCACGCTCATTAACCACATGGCGCCCGCGCCCTGCAACAGACGGCGACGGCTTAATCCTGAGTTGTTTCCCGACATGCCACTCCCAAGCAATAAAAACGCATTTGTACCCAAAACAAACAGATTGACCAGAAACTTTAACGAAAGGCATATAACCTGTCATCTATAAAAGGGTAAACATTCATTGACACCCTGCGCCGGGTCACATGTTTTTCGCGGCTTAGCCTCAAATTGGGGCTTGCGTTTAACGGCAAAACAGAATAAAAATACAATAATTACGAATAATCATGCATTGAGGGTTTGTCATGGTGAAGGAACGTCGCACTGAACTGGTAGAAGGATTCCGCCATTCTGTTCCCTATATTAATGCCCATCGGGGAAAAACGTTTGTCATCATGCTGGGCGGCGAAGCCATTGAGCATGAAAATTTCTCAAATATTGTCAATGACATAGGATTATTGCATAGCCTGGGCATTCGCCTGGTGGTGGTCTATGGCGCCCGCCCGCAGATTGACGCTAACCTCGCCGAGCACCATCACGAGCCGGTCTATCACAAGCAGACGCGAGTGACTGACGCCAAAACGCTGGAGCTGGTTAAGCAGGCGGCGGGGATGCTGCAGCTGGAGATCACCGCCCGTCTGTCGATGAGCCTCAACAACACCCCGCTGCAGGGGGCCCATATCAACGTTGTCAGCGGCAACTTTATCATTGCCCAGCCGCTGGGCGTCGATGACGGCGTCGATTATTGCCACAGCGGACGCATTCGCCGCATTGACGAAGAGGCGATTCATCGTCAGCTCGACAGCGGCGCCATTGTCCTGATGGGGCCGGTCGCGGTGTCGGTCACCGGCGAGAGCTTTAACCTGACTTCGGAAGAGATCGCTACCCAGCTGGCCATCAAGCTGAAGGCGGAGAAAATGATCGGCTTCTGTTCGTCGCAAGGGGTTTACAACCAGGCCGGGGAAATTGTCTCCGAACTGTTCCCTAATGAGGCGCAAGCCCGCGTCGAAGAGCTGGAAGCAGACGAAGACTATAACTCCGGCACCGTGCGCTTCCTGCGCGGGGCGGTGAAGGCCTGCCGCAGCGGCGTACGGCGCTGCCACCTGATCAGCTATCAGGAAAATGGCGCGCTGCTGCAGGAGCTGTTTTCACGCGACGGCATCGGCACCCAGATCGTCATGGAGAGCGCGGAGCAGATCCGTCGGGCGACCATCAATGATATCGGCGGTATTCTTGAGCTGATAAGCCCGCTCGAGCAGCAGGGCATTCTGGTACGCCGTTCCCGCGAACAGCTGGAGATGGAGATCGACAAATTCACCATTATTCAGCGCGATAACACCACCATCGCCTGCGCCGCCCTCTATCCTTTCCCGGAAGAGAAGATCGGCGAAATGGCCTGCGTGGCGGTGCATCCGGATTACCGGAGCTCGTCGCGGGGAGAGGTGCTGCTGGAGCGTATTGCCGCTCAGGCCAGGCAGATGGGACTGAGCAAGCTGTTCGTGTTAACCACCCGCAGCATCCACTGGTTCCAGGAGCGCGGCTTCACGCCGGTGGATATCGACCTGCTGCCGGAGAGTAAAAAGCAGATGTATAACTATCAGCGCCGGTCGAAGGTGCTGATGGCCGACCTCGCTTAAGCCCTTCTCCTCTCTATCTAACGGCCCGGGATAGCGCGACGCTTATCGCTTTATCCCCGGCCGGTCTCCCGCCCCTCTTCCCGCCAGCCTGGCGTACGCACGCGGGCGAAATTCCTGGTTTCCGCGCAGGCCATTTCTTTCTCGCTGGCTCACCGATATGCTATTGGCTGTCGACAGGACGTCGACTGGCGCCGCGGCCGCCACCCGCCCTGTAAGGATCGCTTAAAGAATGGAAACCAAACCGAACTGGCTGGTCAGACATATTAATCTCATCACCACCGCGATCGCCCTCTATCCGTGGTTGCTGATGATACTGCTCCTCTGGGATAACCAGCGCCATCATCAGCATGGCTATGCCGCGCTCGGCGCCGCCATCGCGATATTATTTCTGCTGGCCCTGACGTCCGGCATGAATCTTCTCATCTCCTCGCTGGTGATTTTTTGTGCCCGCTGTTCCACCCCACCGCTGGCCGACGGCGCAGCAGTCCGCTTTTTCGCGATGAACTCGATCTCGGCGCTCTGGCTTATCCCTCTGTTCTTTAGTTACTGATTTTCCGCCAGCCCGGGCGACGGCTGCAGCATTTTCCATCGCCCGGACCCGGCGTCTCATGGGGTTTCGCGCCCGGCGAAAATCTCCGCCAGGCCGCTGCGCCGTTCGGTGCGCGTCACAATGGCCTGGGAGAGCACCTGCTCGTCGGCATAGAGCGACAACCGCCGTTTCGCGCGGGTGATCGCCGTGTAGACCAGTTCGCGGGTCACCAGCGGGACGCTGCGCGCCGGCAGGATCAGCGCCGCGTGTTCGAACTCCGAGCCCTGCGATTTATGCACGGTCATCGCCCAGGCGGTATCATGCTCCGGCAGACGGCTCGGCTGCACCGACTTGATGGTGCCGTCGGGCATCAGGAACCACACCCGCAGCTCGCCGTTGCGCTCCAGCGCTATGCCGATATCGCCGTTAAACAGCCCCAGCGCGCTGTCGTTGCGCGATATCATGATCGGTCGGCCGTCATACCAGCGGGAGTGGCGCGGCAGGGCGATCGCTCGCTGGCGGTTGAGCCGCTGCTCCAGCCGCTCATTGACGCCGCTCACGCCGTACGGCCCTTCGCGCAGCGCGCACAGCAGCTGGAATTCGCTGAAAGCGGCCAGCATGGCCTGCGGTTCGGCCCGCTCGCGGCGCAGTTGCAGGTAGCGTTCATAGCCCTGCTGGGCCGCGCCGAGCATGGCTTCGTACTCTTCAGTCGTGCTGAGGGGATGAAGCGCGATATCGTCAAACGGCTGGCGCAGCGTGGCCTTCACCTCCGCGCGCGCGCCAGCGTTCACCGCCCGCGCCAGGCTCCCGATGCCGGAGTGACTGCCGAAGCGATAGCTCTTTTGCAGCAGGCACAAACTGTCTCTCAGCGCGCCCGCGATAGCCCCCTCGCCCGCCGGCACCGGCGAACCGGTCAGCCGGGTCAGCTCCTGCGCCCGCGCGGCGGTATAGCCCGAACTCGCCCAGGCGCAGATATCCCCCAGCACCGCCCCCGCTTCTACGGAGGCCAGCTGGTCGCGATCGCCGAGGAAAATCACCCGCCCGTGGGCCGGCAGCGCGTCGATAAGCCGCGACATCATCGGCAGGTCGATCATCGAGGCTTCATCCACCACCAGCACGTCCAGATGCAGCGGGTTGCCGGCGTGATAGCGCATCCGCTGGCTGCCTGGCTGGGCGCCCAGCAGACGATGCAGCGTGCTGGCCTCGGTGGGAATCAACGCTTTCTGCGCGTCGGCCAGCGGCAATTTTCTCAGCGCCGCGCCCAGCGATTCGGTCAGACGCGCCGCCGCTTTCCCGGTTGGCGCCGCCAGGCGAATACGACAGCGCGGGCTGTCTTCGATCTGGATCAGCGCCGCCAGAAGCTTCGCCACGGTGGTGGTCTTCCCGGTCCCGGGACCGCCGGAGATCACTGAGATGCGGCGGGTCAGCGCCACCGCCGCGGCCACTTTTTGCCAGTCGGTTTCGCCGGTGGCAGGGAACAGGGCATTCAGGGTTGACGCCAGCCGGGCCTCATCCATCTCCAGCACCCGGTTGGCTTCATTGAAGAAGCGGGCGACGGTCAGCTCGTTGCGCCACATCCGATTCAGATAGAGCCGGTCGCCGCACAAAATCATCGGCGCCGGAGCATCGCCGCAGCTCACCGCCGACGAAGCGAGCAGCAGTGCGGGCCAGTCCTCCGGCGCGCCGGCTTCAGCCAGCAGCCGATCGCGGATCTCCCCCGCTTTACCGCTCAGCGCCTCGTCGCCGCTCAACCGCGAGAGCGGCAGACAGACGTGCCCCTCGCCGGCATCCCGGCTCAGCAAGGCCGCCGCCAGCTTGACCGCCGGCGGGTCGTTTTGCGCCACCATCAGGGCAAACTGGACGTCCAGCGGCCGCAGCAGACGCTGCTCCACCGCCGCCAGCAGTAGTTGTTCGAAAGTCATGAGGCCTCCTCCTGAGTTTCTCCGGCAAAAAGCTGATCCAGACCGTCAATCAGCGGTCGCACCGGCCGGGTGGTGAAGATCCCCTGCCCCCCCTCCTGCCCGTCCATGCCGCGCAGGAAAAGATAAATCACGCCGCCGAAGTGGCGGTCATAGTCATAATCGGCCAGCCGGTGGCGCAGATAGCGGTGCAGCGCCAGGCTATACAGCTGATACTGTAGATCGTAGCGGTGGGCACGCATCGCCTGCTCCATCGCCGGCCGGGTGTAGGCCTCGCGATCTTCCCCCAGCCAGTTGGATTTGTAATCCAGCAGGTAATAACGGCCTTCGTGACGGAAGACCAGATCGATAAAGCCCTTCAGCATGCCGCGCACCTGGCGGAAATCCAGCGGCGGCGTGTCGGCAGAGAGGGGATCGTACTGGCGGATAAGCGCGTCAAGGCGCTCCGCCGTCAGCAGCTGGGCGATGGGCAGGTAAAATGCCATCTCCACCTGTTTATCCCGCGCCGCAAGCTGATTGAGCGCGATATCCGGCCCTGGCAGGCGGGTCTTCAGCACGCCGCCCAGCCAGTCGGTCAGCACCGGCGCCCACTGCGCGTCAAACCCGCTCAGCTGCAACTTCTCCGCCATCCACCCTTCCGGCACCGGCTGGGTGAAGTCCAGCTCCTCAAACAGGCTGTGCAGGAAGGTCCCCGGCGCGGCGCCGCGCGGGAACTGGTGCGGAGTCAGCTGCGGCTCTTCCACGACTTCGCCGACGCCGGCGGCATCAACATCCAGACGCGGCAGCAAATCCTGCCCGCCGCTGAAACCATGCTGCTGCAGTCCGGAGTAACTGGTCACCCGCCAGTCGTCGGCGATGCGGCGCTGCAGCTCGCGTGCCGACAATCGCGGGATGGTCGCCGCGGGCGCCTGCCACGGGGTGAGATCCAGTTCGCCCGGTCTCTGTAATGCAATATCGCCATGACAGAAGTCCGCCAGCCGCGCGGCCAGCCCGGCGGCGTCCATGGCTTCGCCCGCCTGCAGCAGCCGCCCCAGCGCGCTGAGGTGGAAATCGCTGTTGCCGGATTTCCGGCTGCTGAGCGGCGCCACGCCGAGGCTGCAGTGCCAGACCGCGCGGGTCAGGGCCACGTACAGCAGGCGCAGATCTTCCGCCAGTCGTTCCGCCTCCGCCAGCTCGAGGCTGGCCTCATCCTGGCCCAAATCCAGCACCGCCGCGAACGTCTCGCGATCGTGGTAAAACGCCTGGTCCTGTTTACGAAACCGGGCGATAAACGGCAGCCAGACCAGGGGGTATTCCAGCCCTTTTGACTTGTGAATGGTGACAATTTGCACCAGGTGCTTATCGCTTTCGAGACGCATCTGCTGGCTGGCGGCGTTGCTGTCCGGCTCGGCGATATGCTGCGCCAGCCAGCGCACCAGGGCATGCTCGCTTTCCAGCTGGCTGGCCGCCTCCTGCAGCAGTTCGCTGATGTGCAGAATGTCGGTTAAACGCCGCTCGCCACCGCGGGTCGCCAGCAGGTTCTCGGCGATATGCCGGGCTGTCATCAACGCCCGCAGCATCGGCATCACCCCGCGCTGCCGCCAAATCTGGCGGTATTCGCTGAACTCTTCCACCAGCGCGTCCCACGCCTGCTCGTCCTGGTTCAGGTTTTCAATATCCAGCGCGGTCAGGCCAAACATCGACGTCGCCAGCGCGCTGCGCAGGGTATTTTCCCGCTCCGGGGCCAGCACCGCCTGCAATAGCCAGAGCAGCTCCTGGGCCTCCAGCGTCTCAAAAACGCTGTCGCGGTTGGAGAGGTAGACCGAGGGAATACCCAGCGTCTGCAGCGCTTCACGCACCTGCGCCGCCTCCAGCCGGTTGCGCACCAGCACGGTAATATCCGAAGCCTGTACCGGGCGCGAGGTTTCCCCGCGCCACAGCAGCGCGCGCCCCTGCTGACCGGCGCTCAGCCAGTCGCGGATCTGCGTGGCGCAGAGCTGCGCCATAAAGGACTGATAATCGCCAGACCCGACAGTGTCGCCGGGCATCAGCCAGACGTTCATCGCCGGTACGTCCGCCGCGTCAACGGTAAAGCGCAGCCCCTTGTTCTTCGCCGCCGCCTTCACCGGCAGGAACGGGATCTCGTGGAACATGAAGGGGTTATCGCTGAGGCTGAACAGCCGATTGACGCTGCCCACCATGCCCGGCGAGGAGCGCCAGTTGGTATCGAGGGTGTAGTGCGCGGCAACGTCGCCGCGCGCTTTCATATAGGTAAAGATATCGGCGCCGCGAAAGGCGTAGATGGCCTGCTTCGGATCGCCGATCAGCAGCAGAGCCGTCTCCGGCTGCCGGCGCCAGATGCGGCGAAAAATCCGGTACTGCTGAGGGTCGGTGTCCTGAAATTCATCGATCATCGCCACCGGAAAACGCTGGCGAATGGCGCTGGCCAGCGTCTCGCCGCTGTCGCCGCGCAGCGCCTCGTCAAGCCGGCTGAGCATATCGTCAAACCCCAGCTCGCCGCGGCGGCGCTTTTCGCGGGCGACCGCATCGCGGATCTCGATCATCGCTCTCGCCAGCACCAGATCGGTGAGCGTCAGCGAGGAGGCCAGCAACGACTCTACGGCGCTAAACAGGGGATGCACCGGCGGTTCGCCACCGGCTTTGGTGCGCTCGAGCAGAAACGACTGGGCAAATTTCTCCAGCGCGTCGGGCAGTTGGTAGCTTAACGTCTCTTCCTGCGCCCAGGCGTTCACTTTCTCCATCCACTTGCCCTGGTTGCCGCGATTAAACTTCCGCCGGTCAAGGCCGGAATTATCCAGCACGCCTTCGATCTCGCCCACCTGCTCGCGCCACTGCTGCTTGAGCGAGTCAATGCGGGCGATGATCTGCTGATGGCGTTCGGCCAGCGTCTCGTTAGGGGCTGGCGGCGACTTAAGCTGCGGCGCTTCGCCCTGCAGCCAGCGGTCAAGGGACTTCAGCAGATCGCGCGGCCCTTTCCAGACGTCGTGGATCACCGCAGCGATATCGCGGGTCAGGGGATAGCAGTGGCGGCGCCAGAAATCGGCGCAGGCCTGATAGCGCAGACGGGATTCATCCTCGATCAGCTGTTGCTCGAACAGCATGCCCGACTCGAAGGCGTTAAGGCTCAGCATCCGTTGGCAAAAGCCGTGGATGGTGAATACCGCCGCCTCGTCCATCTGCCGTTCAGCCAGCAGCAGCGTCTTCGCGGCGTCGTCTTTATCGGCGATCTCCGCCAACAACGCGCTGTAGAGCGGATTGTCGGATTCGCCGCGCAGGCAGGCGATGCGCAGTTCGTGGATGTTGCTGCGGATACGGCCGCGCAGCTCTTCGGTCGCCGCCTCGGTAAAGGTCACCACCAGCAGTTCTTCAACGCTGATGGCGCGGGGATAGGCGGCCTCACCGCCCAGCCCCAACAGCAGCCGCAGATACAGCGCGGCGATGGTAAAGGTTTTTCCGGTGCCCGCAGAGGCTTCTATCAGGCGCTCGCCGATCAGGGGCAAGCGCAGGGGATCCAAAGACTCAGCGGTGTCGGTCATTCATTCTCTCGCATCAGGGGTAAGGATTGCTGCAATGCGCTGACGTTTTCCCACACTTTGCCGCCTTTCGGCTGGGCATAGTCCGCTTTGCCATTCTGGCTACCGGAAATCTGGGACAAGATCGTCATGCCCTGCGGATCCACCACCGTCTGATGGAAGAAGTCGGCAAGTTTTTGCGGCGTCAGCAGTTTAATCTGAGCCACTACTTTATCACGTGAATCAAAACGCATATTACCGCGATCGAAATCTTTGCTCAGTTTCGAGGCTTCATCGCCCAGCGTCTGCGGCGCCTGCAGCATCTGGCTTATCACCGCCTGCTGGAGCTGGGCAAACTCTTCCGGCTTCATCGCCCGCAGCTTCGCCTCTGCGGTGGGGAAGAAGGCCTGGAACCGCTGCCAGAGGAAGGCCGGCTGCTTATCGCTACTCTGCAGCAGGAAGCCCATGCCCCACTGGCGCCCCACGTTCATCGGGAAGGCAAAGACCGCGTAGCCGAGCTGCTCTTCAGTACGCAGCTGGTTGTAGAACCACGGCTGAATGATCTGCCCCAGCAGGGTGCTGGCGGCGGTGCTGCTGAACTCATCCACGTTGGGCGGCGCAAACACCGCGGCCAGCGCGGAGTCGGTGCTGTTGCCCGCTTTGTTGAAGATCGCCAGCTGCTGCCGGTTCACCACCACGTCTTTATTACGGCACCATTCGTTGCCGTCGGCGCCCAGCTGCTGCTGGATCTGGCGGGCCAGGGTCGTGGCGGCATCGGCGGTCATATTGCCGATCACCATCAGTTCAGGACGCCCCCTGGTTTTCAGGTTGGCGCGGTAGTCGAGCACCTCTTTAAGGGTAATGGAGGGCAGCAGCGCCCGGCGCACTTCGCGCTGGAAGTACGGCACCTGCGAGACCATCTGGATCGGCATTATCGCCTGATCGTAGGCTTTGCCTTTCTCGGCGGAATCCATCATCTGCGCATACCAGGATTTGGCCTGCTCCAGCTGCTCCTCGGTCGGCGTATAGCTGAAGTATCCCTGCAACAGATCGCTGAACAGCGCCGGAAGATGCTGGGTATAGCCGTTGGCATTGACCATTAATCCGTTATTAGCGCCGGTAGAGAACGAAATGCCGCCAACCGCCGCCTGGTTACTGAGCTGGTCGAGGGCGATGCCGGCGAGATAATCGTTGAGGGCAAACATCACCTGCCGGCGAGCGCTGTCCATCGCCTGAGGGTTACGCAGCACCAGGGAGATGTCCGCCTTCGGCTCGCTGGCAAAATACTGGCTCGGGGCATACACCACCCGCAGCGTCGGTTCATCCAGGATCAGCTGCGGATGCGGCCAGGCTTTATCGCTTTTGATAAGGGTGAAGTCATCCGGAATATAGGGGTTGAGCGCCGGCGGCTGCAGCTGGATGGCCTGCGATTTGTGCTGCCAGTCAGCGAACGTCTGCTCGCTAATCTTATCCACCTGATACGGCGCATCGACAAAGTAGGCCGTCTTGTTATGCGGCTCCTGGGGGCTGATATACCAGATACGGGCGTTCTGCGGGGTCATCATCGCCAGCCGGTCTTTGATCGCCTGCGGGTCGTACTGGTCGGCAATATTCACCACGTCCAGCGCATGCTCGACCGGCACCCGGATCATGGTGTCCGCCAGCCATTCCACGTAGTCCATGTCGCGGTTGATCGACGGATAGCGGAAATCGAGCGCCAGCACATGCGCCAGTTCGTCGAAATAGCGTTTGTCGATGCCCTGAGTACGCAGGAGGTCGAGGTAGCTGAAAATGGCCGCCGTCACTTCATCGCGGTGCGCCAGGCCTTTGTCGGTGAGGGTGGCTGAGATCGCCAGTACGCCGCTGTTGCCGTTTACCACCGGATCGGAATCGGCGCGGATACCTTCCGCCAGACCCTGTTTTTGCAACCAGTCAGAGAGCGTGCCCGGGCTGCGGTTGCCGATAAGATAGGTGACCAGCTCATCGGTTTTGCTGCGGAAGCGATCGCTGTTGTTGTCGATGCGAAACTCGACGCGCAGCACTTTACGCGGCATCGCCGGCACATAGTGAATAATGATGCCTTTTTGCGCATCCGTGACCACCGGGACGGTAATTTCCGGCCTGCTGATCTGACGATTCGGCACGCGGCCAAAGGTGTCCGCAGCCATGCGCGCCAGCGCCGGCAACGGCTTGTTGCTGTAGATCACCGCTTTCATCAGATTGGCGGAGTACCAGCTATCGCGGAAGGTGTGCAGCGCATCAAGCACCGGGCTGCCGGGCTTATCGCTGAGCGTCTCGAGGTTGCCACCCGAGAAGTGGGCCGCCGGGTGAGCCGGGTTGATGGTCTCCGCGCTGACCTGGGCCATGCGCATCCCGTCTCGCGTCCGGGCCATCGTCAGCTCGGCGTTGACCGCGTTACGTTCGCGGTCGGCATATTTTTTATCCAGCAGCGGCGCGGCGATGGCGTCGGCCAGGCGATCTACGGCCCCGTCCAGCGCATCATTTTCCACTTCAAGATAAAACGCGGTGCGGTAGGGCGCGGTACTGGCGTTATGGCTGCCGCCGTGCAGCTTAAGAAACTCTGCAAGGCTGTCAGGCTGGGGATATTTTTGCGACCCCATCAGCGTCATATGTTCCAGAAAATGCGCCAGCCCCTGATGATCGGCCGGATCCTGCAGGGATCCCACCGGCACCACCAGCGCCGACAGCGATTTCACCGCCTGCGGATCGGAAACCAGCAGCACGACCATGTCGTTATCAAGGCGGATCGCCTGATACTGACGCGTATCTTTTTCGCTTTTGCGGATCGTCTCCTGAATCGGCTGCCATCCGGTGTCGGCCTGACTAAACGGCGCCCAGAGGGCGGCCAGCACAACAAAAACCTTGAACCATAAACTGCGGGGCATTCACGAACCTCATCATTAACAAACTTGCGCTGCACAGCGTGCAGCCTTTTATGTCCATCAGTCCGTGATACGTTGCGCATATTAAATGAACCGCCATTCAGTGCGCAATTTTTATACTATTTAAATTTGTGTGGACCGATGGTAACGATATAGCGGTAACAGATAACGCTGCGTCTGGGCAATGATTTCTTCGTAATGCGCCGGCTCCAGCGAACGCCACAGGCGTTGATACCAGATATCGGCGCCCTCCCCGCTGACCACCATGTTCCCTTCGTAGGTCTGCAGGAATTTGCTCCGCGCTTTCTGCTGCGTCTCTTCGTCCATTAAGATGACATCCTTTTCGGCGTCGTAACAGGCTTTCAGCCAGGCGCCACCGCTTTCCGGCAGCAGCAGCAGCGGCTGCGACATCCCCAGCAAATAGCCATCCACCAGCTCGTTAAGGTACGCCTGCGCCTCGGCGGGCGCCAGCGCCGGAAAGCGCCACTCTCCCTCTTTCCGCACAAACAGCCGGCTCTCGCCGGTGCCGCCGCTGGCGCAGTAGACAAGGTGTTCCAGCCAAAGTTGCATCCCCTGGGAGACGCTCAGCAGCGAAGGCCGCCAGCGCAGCAGACCGTCCGGCTGCACCTGCTGCAGCCAGCCGGTCAGGTTCACGCCGCCGCACTGCAGATCGATCTCCATGCTCTGCGCCTGCTGGCGCTCGGCCATCACCCGCTCGGCCAGCGCCTGCATCTCCAGGCGCTGCGTCTCCCAGACCAGCTCGCCAAAGGCGCCATACGGCAGCTCGCCGGCGGCGCGAAAGCGGCGGAACATAGCCGAGACGTCCTGCTCCTCAATAAGCGTATTGAGCAGTTGCTGATTCAGTTGATAACGGCTCAGCCCTTCAAGAGTGAACGGCTCGTCGTCTGGAATATCGTCCTCTTCGGCGCGGAAATTGACCCGCAAACGCTGCTGAAAGAACGCGCGTACCGGGTGCTGCCAGAAGCGCAGGAGCTGATCGAACGGCAGGCTGTCAATCGGCGGCGCGGTGAGCGGCTGTATAAAATCGCTATGCGCCTCTCCCTGCTGGCCGGCGGCCGCCAGCCATTCACGAGCGTAGCTCTTGTTCTCGTCTTCCTGGAAATTGGCTACGTCGAACGGCATGCGCGTATGCAGATGGGTGATGTGGGCTTTAACCCGCGCTTCGCTGGCGTCGCAGTCAAGCTCTTCGTCACCGGCGAGACAGTGGCTCTGGCCGATATAATCCACCAGCTCCTGCACCAGCACCGAAGGAAAACGCTCGCTGTTGTCCTGTATCGAACGGCCGATATAGCTGATATACAGCGTCTGCTCGGCGGACATCAGCGCTTCGAGGAACAGATAGCGGTCATCATCGCGCCGGCTGCGGTCGCCGCGCTGCGGCTTCTGGCTCATTAAATCAAAGCCCAGCGGCGGTATCGTGCGCGGATAAACCCCGTCATTCATCCCCAGCAGGCACACCACCTTAAAGGGGATCGAACGCATCGGCATCAGGGTACAGATATTGACCGGGCCGGCAAGAAAGCGCTGGCTGATCCGCTGCTGATCGAGGCGCTGGGCCAGCTCATCGCGCAGCAGCGTCAGCGGCACCTGCTCGCCATACTGCGCCTCCAGACCGCTATCAATAACCGCCAGCCACTGCTGCTCAATCAGCGCCAGCGCCGCTTCGGTCTCGCTGTCCGGCAGGAAAAAGTCATTCAGCAGATCGCGACAGACCGGCAGCCACTCCGCCAGCGGCCTCTGCTGGGCCAGGCCGCGTCGCCACAGATTAAGCTGCATCAGCAGCGACGCGAGGTTGCCCACCAGCTCGGCGATCAAACCGCTGGATTCGTCATACGGCAGCACCGACTGCCACTCTCCCTCGCGGCTGTCCATCGCGTAGCCCAACAGCATGCGGGTGAGGCCGAACCGCCAGGTATGCTGCCCGGTCGCCGGCAGGTCCAGCTCACGGACGTTGTCGTCATCCATTCCCCAGCGGACGCCGGACTCGTTCACCCACTGGCGCAGGTAGCGCAGCCCTTCTTCCGTGATATTAAAGCGCGCCGCCAGCACCGGGACGTCCAGCAGCGCCAGCACATCTTCACTGGCGAAGCGGCTGTCCGGCAGCGAGAGCAGCGTGATAAACGCCTGCAGCACCGGGTGCGACTCTCGGGCGCGACGGTCGGAGATCGCCCACGGCAGCCAGCGATCGCCGCTGGCGGCGCCAAACACCGCCTGTATATAGGGGCTGTAGCTGTCGATATCCGCCACCATGACGATGATATCCCGCGGCGTGAGCGTCGGATCCGCCTCCAGCATCGCCAGTAGCCTATCGTGCAGAACCTCCACTTCGCGCTGCGGACTGTGGCAGACGTGAATGCTCAGACTGCGGTCATCCAGCGTCAGCGGACGTTTGTCGCGACTGTGGGCGAATGCCTCTGCGCTCTGCCCGGCCACCGCCGCGTTGCGTAGTTCAAGGATATCCGACTGCAGGTTATGCAACAGGTTATCGGGGGCGATGTCGACAAAAGCGTCCAGCTCCTCATAGCGCTCCAGCCCCGCCAGCAGGTAGATATAGTCGCGACCCAGTTTCCCCCAGGAGGCGAGCAACGGGTTGCCGACATCCTGTTCCCCAGCGTCATTAAACAACCCCGGCGCCTGCTCGGTGTCGCGAAACAGGGGTAGCGCGCGCGCCTCACGGTGATGGCGCCGCTGACGCGACAGCAGCTTCGCCAGGAACGCCGGATCCTTAATGTCTCCCCAGTAGTAGCGGCAGGGGTTGGTAAACAATACGTAGACATCGACATGCTTACCCAGCGCCTGCAGGGCCTGAAGATAGACCGGCGGCAGCGCGGAAATCCCGCAGATGAAGACGCGCGACGGCAGCCCGGCGGGCGGTTCGTCCGCTTTTTCCAGGGTACTGATAAAGCGCTGGTAGAGATTGGCGCGGTGCCACTGCGGCTGCCCCAGCTCGGCGGTATAGCTCACCAGCGCCTGCCACAGCGGCGCCTGCCACTGCTGGGCATCGCCGAGACCTTCCACCCGCTGGCCGGCCTCCCAGCGCATCAGCCACTCCGGGCGATAGACGAGGTACTGGTCATAGAGGTCCGCCACCCGGGCGGCCAGCTGAAACAGCTTGCGCTTGTCGCCGTCATCACTCAGATACTGGCGCAGCAGGATAAAATCGTCTTCCTCCAGGTGCTGCGGCAGGAGGGTCATCAGCTTCCAGCTCATGCTCTGCTTGCTGAAGGCGCTTTCGCCCGGAATATCTTTCAGGACGCGCACGAACATATCCCAGATAAAGCTCGCCGGCAGCGGGAACTCGATATTGGCGGCAATCCCGAAGCGCGCGGCCAGGGTCATCTGCAGCCACTGCGCCATGCCGGTACTCTGCACCAGCACCATTTCGGCCTGAAAAGGGTCATCCAGCCGCTGGCGCTCGACGATAAACTCCATCAACGCCTCGAGAACATCCAGCCGGTTTGAGTGGTATACCCTTAACATAATTGCTCCTGACTACTGGCTGACCGGGCAATGCAGCCGGGTCATCTGCACCCGCTTTGCAACGGGTCTACTGATCGTTACCGTGATGCTGACACATCTTTGCCTCGATGTCTGCATACGGCTTACCTGCCCGCGTGCCGGCGACGGCGGCGCGGAGAGCTGGCTATAGCGCCACGCGTCGCGCCACAGTTGACGGGTCTGGTTCAACTGGACAATTCCTTGCGCCATTCCGCGCTGATAGCCGCCCAGCGCGGTGACCGTCAGCACCATCAGCGCCAGCGCCAGCACGGTCTCCGGCAGGCTAAACCCCCGCTGACGCTTCAGGGCATTTGACATAAGCTCGACTCCCTGAGCGGGCAAAAATCGCTCCAGCCGTGGGCGGAAAAACGCACCTGCCCGCCGCGCACCTCGCCGGACTGCCAGACCTGCACCTCGCCGCTGGCGCTGCTGAGCACCAGTGAACCGTCGCCGAAGATACGCAGACAGGCGCGCCAGCCCTGCGGCGCCTGCTCCCGGCAGGCCAGCGCCACCTGCGCCGACCAGACCTGCTGTTTTCCCCACTGCAGCGCGGAATGGGCTATCGCCGTATCGCGGATCGCTTGCGTTTCGCTGGCGGTTTGCGCCAGCAGCGCCCGCTGCTGCAGGTTAAGCCCCTCGAGTAACAGGCTGCCGAGGGTCAGCAACAGGAGCACCATCAGCAGCGACGACATTCCACGCTGGCGGATCACAGGTTATACCCCGTCACCCGCTGCTCAACCTCGCTCGTCAGGCCCGTCTGTTGCGCGGAGCGCGCCGCCAGCGTCACGCTCAGCTCCGGCGCGAAGCCCGGGGTGACCTGACGTTGTACCGAGAAGCGCGTCACCACGATGGCGGCCGGGTTGGTGATTTTCTCCCATCCGCCGCCGCGGCAGTCGCTGGCCCCGCGCAGGGTCTCCAGCGCGCCGTCGCGCAGGCGAAAGCCGGTGCTCTCCGCCGCTGCCGCGGGGGAAGTTTCCCATCTCCCGTTGCTGTTCGCATCCCAGCGCACAATCAGACACTCGCCGCCAGCGGCTAGCTCCAGCCCGGCTCCGCCGCACGATCCCCGGCAGTACCCGGCGCGCTGCAGATGTTTTCCCACGGCATGCACGCGCTGCCACAGCTCGTTCTCCAGGGCCAGCTGTTCGCCCTGGCGCAGAATATGACGCTGCAGGGCAGGCAGAAAGCGGCAGGCCCCCATCAGCAGCAGCGAGCCGATGGCCATGGCGATAAGCGCCTCCGCCAGGGAAAATCCGCGACTGTTCACTGACATCCCCCTGCGCTGTCGCTGGGGCATAAACGAATCCGCCCCCAGTGTGAGATCACGATGCTCCAGCTGCCAGCCGCGCTCTGCAGCCGCAGATTCCCCGCCCAGGCGGTGCTGCGCAGACCATAAAACCCCAGACCAGGCGTAACACCGACCAGCGTGATCCCCGGCCAGCGCGGACGCAGCGTGAAGGCCGACCCGGCGGTGCAGTCCGCCCCTTCCCCCTGCGCACTCAGGCACCAGCCCGCCTCGTCCTGGCCGACGCGAAGCACACGGTCACGGTTGTACGCGTTGGCGTCATCGCGCAGAAAGAGCAGAAAATCCCGTACCTGGACGGCGGTTTGCCACAGTCGTTGCTGTTGCTGCCAACGCTGCCAGCCGTACAGGCCGCCGACGCTGAGGATCATCATTAACGTCAGCGTTACCAGGGTTTCCATCAGGGTATAGCCATGTTCTCTGTTCATGGCGTTGAGTATGCCGCGGCGATTGGTCCTGACGCGATGACGGAAAATAGCTTTCCCGGCCAGATACGCAAAAAAGGTTTGTATTACCACCAGCAGAACATTTTTTTGCGAACGTCTATCCAACTTCGCCTACCGCAACCGCCTGTGACCTGGGGCGGGTGGAAACGACCTTGTCCCTGTGGCAAGGGAGATCCCCCCATCGGGATGGGGTGTAAAGGGCATAAAAAAACCGGCGCCATCGGGCGCCGGTTGGTCATCTCTGCTGGGGGGTTAAATCGCCACCGGCGCTTTAATGCCCGGATGCGGATCGTAACCTTCAATCTCGAAGTCTTCAAAGCGGTAGTCGAAAATCGACGCCGGCTTGCGTTTGATGACCAGCTTCGGCAGCGGACGCGGTTCGCGGCTCAACTGCAGGTGAGTCTGCTCGAGATGGTTGCTGTACAGGTGGGTATCGCCGCCGGTCCAGACGAAATCACCGACCTGCAGATCGCACTGCTGCGCCACCATATGCACCAGCAGCGCGTAGCTGGCGATATTGAACGGCAGGCCGAGGAATACGTCGCAGGAGCGCTGATACAGCTGGCAGGAGAGCTTGCCATCGGCGACGTAGAACTGGAAGAAGGCGTGGCACGGCGCCAGCGCCATTTTATCCAGCTCGCCGACGTTCCACGCCGAGACGATGATCCGGCGGGAGTCCGGGTCGTTTTTCAGCTGGTTCATCACCGTGGTGATCTGGTCGATATGACGACCATCCGGCGCAGGCCAGGAACGCCACTGTTTGCCGTAAACCGGCCCCAGGTCGCCGTTTTCATCTGCCCACTCGTCCCAGATGGTGACGTTGTTCTCGTGCAGATAGGCGATGTTGGTATCGCCCTGCAGGAACCACAGCAGTTCATGGATGATGGAGCGTAAATGACAGCGCTTGGTGGTCACCAGCGGGAAGCCTTCCTGCAGGTTAAAACGCATCTGATGGCCGAAAATAGAGATCGTGCCAGTGCCGGTGCGGTCATTTTTTGGCGTGCCCTCGGTGAGCACTTTCTGCATCAAATCAAGATACTGTTTCATGGTTCCTCAAGAATTCTGTGGCTGCGGACGGTGGCGGTAAGCCCAAACCATCATAATGATACCCGCAAGCACCATCGGGATCGAAAGAATCTGCCCCATGCTGATGTACTGCACCCAACCGCCGGTGAACTGGGCGTCGGGCTGGCGGAAGAATTCCACGATAATGCGGAACAGGCCGTAGCCAATCAGGAACAGGCCGGAAACGGAGCCGGTTGGGCGCGGTTTACGGATAAACAGGTTGAGGATCAGGAACAACACCACGCCTTCCAGCGCCAGCTCGTACAGCTGCGACGCGTGACGCGGCAGCGCGCCGTAGGTATCGAACAGCGATTGCCATTCCGGATGCGTCGGCAGCAGCGCCAGGTCTTCGGCACGGGAGCCCGGGAAAATCATCGTGTAGTGGAAGCTCGGGTCTACGCGGCCCCACAGCTCGCCGTTGATAAAGTTGCCCAGACGCCCGGCGCCAAGACCAAACGGGATCAGCGGCGCGATAAAATCGGAGACCTGGAAGAAGGTGCGTTTGGTGCGTCTGGCGAAGATAATCATCACCAGGATCACGCCGATCAGGCCGCCGTGGAACGACATGCCGCCGTCCCAGACGCGGAACAGATACAGCGGATCGGCAAGAAATACCGGCAGGTTGTAAAACAGCACGTAGCCGATACGGCCGCCCAGGAAGACGCCGAGAAAGCCCGCGTAGAGCAGGTTTTCCACTTCATTTTTCGTCCAGCCGCTGCCCGGACGATTCGCCCGACGGGTGGCCAGCCACATCGCAAAGACAAAGCCCACCAGGTACATCAAACCGTACCAGTGGAGGGAGACCGGGCCTAGAGAAAAAATGACCGGATCGAACTCCGGAAAATGCAGGTAGCCACTATTCATCTGTCACCATAAAGACTTGTTATTCCGCCGAAAGTGGACAGCGGTGATGATCCATGCCCGAACAAAACGGGCACGCCGAAGGAGGCGAATCATAGCATAAGCCACAAGAGCGATCCGCGCCGAACGTGTAAAAGATATGTATACGGATGCTAACAGAATGCCGTTTTCCCGGCGGTACCCTATTTTGCCGGAGGGGGCGAGCAGAGGATCCCCGGGTTACGGCTTACGCCTCACCCGGGCTGGCGCTACCGCCCGCCGCGGATCAGGCCGCCGAGACCGCGACGCTCCATAAAGGCCGCCACCTGATGGCGCACCTCGGCGGTCATCTGCGCATCGAGGCTGCGACGCGACAGCTCCTGCGCCTCTTCGATATCAATGCGGCGCAGCAGATACTTCACCCTCGCCACCGAGCGGCCGTTCATCGACAGATGGCGGTAACCGAGGCCGATAAGGATCGTCACGCACATCGGGTCGCCCGCCATCTCGCCGCACAGGCGCAGATCGATGCCAAAGCGCTCCGCGTCATGGGCGATCATCGCCAGCGCCCGCAATACCGCAGGATGCAGGCTGTCATACATGCTGGCGACCCGGGTATTGTTGCGGTCGACGGCCAGCAGGTACTGGGTCAGGTCGTTCGTCCCTACCGAGATAAAATCGATCCGGCTGGCCAGCTGCGGCAGCATAAAGACCATCGACGGGACCTCCAGCATCACCCCCAGGCGCGGACGTGGGATGGCGTAGCCGATCATCTCTTCCACTTCCCGGCTGGCGCGATCGATCAGCCGACGGGCCTCATCCACTTCCTCCAGACTGGTCACCATCGGCAGCAAAATGCTGAGGTTGCCGGTGGCGGCGTTGGCGCGCAGCATCGCCCGCACCTGGATCAAAAAGATCTCCGGCTGATCGAGGGTGATGCGGATCCCGCGCCAGCCGAGGCACGGGTTCTCTTCGCTGATCGGCATATACGGCAGCTGTTTATCCGCGCCGATGTCCAGGGTACGCAGGGTCACCGGTTTGCTGTTAAACATCTGCAGCATGCCCTGATACTGGGCGACCTGCTCCTCTTCTGAGGGGAAGCCGCTCTGCAGCATAAAGGGAATTTCGGTGCGGTAGAGGCCAATGCCGTCAACAAAGCTGCCGAGCTTCTCTTCGTGCTCCGGGCTTAAGCCGGCGTTGAGCATGACTTTCACCCGCTCGCCGCTTTTCAGCTCCGACGCGCGCTGGAGATCGTCCTCCGCCAGGCGGCTGAGTTCGTTCTCTTCGCTGATAAGGCGCTGATACTCCTGCAACAGGACAGGTTCAGGATCCACCAGCAGCTCACCGCGATAGCCATCGACAATCAGCGTATGGCCATGCAGCAGCGAGGGCTGAATATCGGCGCCCATCACCGTTGGGATGCCGAGGGCCCGCACCATAATAGCGGCATGGGAGTTGGCGGCGCCATCGCGCACCACCACGCCGGCCAGGCGATCCTGCGGCACTTCGGCGAGGGTGGTGGCCGACAGCTCGTCCGCCACGAGGATAATGCGCGCCGGCCAGGTGTTGGGCCCCTGAATACTGTCGTCGAGATGGAACAGCAGACGCTGGCCCAGGGTACGCAGATCGCCGGCCCGCTCTTTCAAATAGCCGTCGCTCAGCGCGGCAAACTGTTCGGCGAACTTCTCAATGATCTTTTTGACGGCCCACTCGGCGACGGCGCCTTTGTCAACTTCGGCAAACAGCTCGCGACGCAGGCGGGCGTCAGAGAGCAGGTGCGAGTAGAGATCGAAGATCGCCGCCGTCTCTTTTTGCGCCCCGGCAGCGTAGCGTTTGCTGTAGCGACGAAACTCGTTGGCCGCCTCTTCCAGCGCACCGGTCAGGCGTTCGCGTTCCGAGGCGGTGTCCAGCGTCGAGGCTTCATACACCTGCTCCATCAGCGGCAGGCTGACGTCCATCCAGCCCTCGGCGATCGCCACCCCGGAAGAGGCCGGCAGAGCGCGAATGCGCGTTTGACGATACTGGCCGAACAGGGCGTTCAGCTGGGACTGGGAGAGGATCGCCGCCATCTGGGTGGCGAGGGTGACGAGGAAAGACTCTTCGCTTTCATCAAACTGACGCAGCTCGCGCTGCTGGACCACCAGCACGCCCAGCAGCTGGCGGCGCTGAATGATCGGCACGCCAAGGAAGGCGCGGAAGCGGTCCTCTTTGACGGCGGGGATATATTTGAAGCTGGGGTGTTTTTGCGCATCGGCGAGGTTGATGGGTTCCGCCAGGCGGCCAACCAGCCCCACCAGGCCTTCATCGAACGCCAGCGCAACGGTGCGCCCGCGAGGTTTTTTTAACCCGCGGGTGGCCATCAGGTAATAGCAGCGTCGGTCATTGTCAGCCAGGTAAACCGAGCAGACTTCCGTCTCCATCGCCTGGCAGACATCCGTCACCAGAATATCCAGCGCCTCGTTTAAACGCGGCGCGCTCGCGACCTTCTCGACTATTTCTCGCAACCGAGTGAGCATAATGTGCGTGGCTTAACCTCTTTTACGTCGATAAGCAGGCGCGTTTTGCGGCTTAGGTGCGCTCTCCGCCAGCGACATGGTCACGCTGGCGAACTCTTTCATCACCCGGCGGTAGACGTCGCGCTTAAACGACACCACCTGGCGAACCGGGTACCAGTAACTCACCCAGCGCCAACCATCAAATTCAGGTGTACTGCTGGTTTGCATATTGATGTCCGCATCATTGCCGATCAACTGCAAAAGAAACCACTTTTGTTTCTGGCCGATACAAACCGGCTTTGTGTCCCAACGCACCAAACGTTTAGGCAACTTGTAACGCAGCCAGTTACGGGTTGAGGCCAGGATCCGCACATCTTTACGGCTTAACCCGACCTCTTCAAACAATTCCCGATACATCGCCTGCTCTGCGGATTCTCCTGGATTAATGCCCCCTTGCGGGAACTGCCACGAGTGCTGACCATAGCGCCGGGCCCACATCACCTGGCCCTGACGATTACAGATTACAATACCGACATTTGGGCGGTAGCCATCGTCATCAATCACCGGACTACCTCAAGATAAGCTTCAATGTGAATGATTGTTTCACACTCGCCGGAAACGGTAAACCACTCTGTTCGTACACTGAGAACGGATAACATTTGAATAACTCACAGTAATTGCCAGAGTTATAAACAATGAAAGCGCGTGACAGCCGATTTTATTCACTTTTTCTGTGGATAGAGTTGTGAAGAAGTACGGAATTAACCCGGGAAAACCCAGAGTAATCCGAACATCGCATCGCTAGCATCTGAAAATAATAGTATCATATTCATAAAGTTAGAATATATTCCTTTCACACATTACAGCATAACGTGACGATCATCACACATGCGATCCGCCGACTGATGAAAGATCGAGCAATGTCGATTTTATCCACAGATTACGCGCAGGCCACCGGCAGATTTTCTCTAAAAATTCGATTTTCGTCGCACGTCAAGGCTGTAAATCGAACCAGTAGTGAGTCTTTTCCCCAGTTATCCCACTTTTCTGTGGATAACATGGTGTAAGATCCTGTTTATTGTCAGTGACCAGTTCTGGAAAACCCGTTTACACCGTTTTCATAAGCCGCATGATGAGTTTAAAAAGCCATATAAATCATGAGATTGGTATAGTTACTCAGAAAACGGTAAACTCTATCCACAACGCGCAAAATTAGCGCTCACTTTTTAACCAAAGGTATTGCCCTATGCCCGCTATCGCTCCGCTCGCCTCACCGCCGCAAAGTCAGGAACAGCTGCTGGCCCAGGCCCGTCAGCTGGCCGGCTATTCGCTGGGCGAGCTGGCGGCGCTGGCGGGGATCCCCATTCCGCGCGATCTGAAGCGCGATAAAGGCTGGACGGGCATTCTGCTGGAGCTGTGGCTGGGCGCCAGCGCAGGCAGTAAACCCGAGCAGGATTTCGCCGCGCTGGGGGTCGAGCTCAAAACGATCCCCATCGACAGCCGGGGACGCCCGCTGGAGACCACCTTCGTCTGCGTCGCCCCGTTAACCGGCAATAGCGGCGTCACCTGGGAGAGCAGCCATGTACGGCATAAGCTGCAGCGCGTCCTGTGGATCCCGGTGGAGGGTGAACGCACCATCCCGCTGGCGGCGCGGCGCGTCGGCGCACCGCTGCTGTGGAGCCCGGACGAAGACGAGGAGCGCCAGCTGCGCATGGACTGGGAAGAGCTGATGGATCTCATTGTTCTCGGTGAGGTCGAGCGCATTACCGCCCGCCACGGCGAGGTGCTGCAGTTAAGACCGAAAGCCGCCAACAGCAAGGCGCTGACCGAAGCCATCGGCGCCCGCGGGGAGACAATCCTCACGCTGCCGCGCGGTTTCTATCTGAAAAAGAATTTTACCGCCGCTCTGCTTGCCCGCCATTTCTTGTTACAACACGATTAATTTTTTGTTCTGCGTTGGGGGTTGCATATAATTGCTGCTTTCTATTTTGCAGGACTTTGAACAATGTTATTTGCATGGATAACCGATCCTAACGCCTGGCTGGCGCTGGGCACATTGACGCTGCTGGAGATCGTGCTCGGGATCGACAATATTATTTTCCTCTCTCTGGTCGTGGCTAAGCTCCCCACCGCCCAGCGCGCCCATGCGCGCCGGATCGGTTTGATGGGCGCGATGGTCATGCGTCTGGCGCTGCTGGCCTCAATCGCCTGGGTCGTTAAGCTTACCAACCCGCTCTTTACCGTTTTCGGTCAGGAGATCTCGTTTCGCGATCTGATCTTGCTGCTCGGCGGGCTGTTCCTTATCTGGAAAGCCAGTAAAGAGATCCATGAATCTATCGAAGGTGAAGAGGAGGGGCTGAAGACCAACGTCCACTCCTTCCTCGGCGCCATCGTGCAGATCATGCTGCTGGATATCATCTTTAGCCTCGATTCAGTGATCACCGCCGTCGGCCTGTCGGATCATCTGTTCATCATGATGGCGGCGGTGGTGATCGCGGTGGGGGTGATGATGTTCGCCGCGCGACCCATCGGCGATTTTGTTGACCGTCATCCTTCGGTGAAAATGCTGGCGCTGTCGTTTCTGATCCTCGTCGGCTTTACCCTGATGCTGGAAAGCTTCGACGTCCATGTGCCGAAGGGATACATCTATTTCGCCATGTTCTTCTCTATCGCGGTGGAGAGCCTTAACCTGCTGCGTAATAAGAAAAACCCGCTGTAAACCACAAAATTGCAGCCTGGTCACAGGCTGCAACCCTTTTTCAGACTTTACTGCTTTTTATGTCTCACAAATCAGGCTATTAATAGACGGGTATGGGGTGCAGCTACTGAAGAGGTGTTGACGATGAAGAAATGGGCAGTATTGATTTCCGCCGTAGGACTGGCGTTCTCGGTTTCCGGTTGCAGCAGCGATTACGTCATGGCGACCAAAGATGGGCGAATGATCCTGACCGACGGTAAACCTACCGTGGATGACGATACCGGTTTAATCAGTTACGAAGATCAGCAGGGTAATAAAATGCAGATCAATCGTGACGACGTTTCGCAAATCATTAAGCGTTAATCTGTCTCTGTCGGCCCCAGCTTCTGTTGACGCTGCGCTTACCGACCACCAGTCTTTTGAGAAGAGTCGGGATATACCAGGACGCCGCGGGTTTCACCCACCGCCCCTCCTCGTCACCCGGCTTTTTTGATTTTTTACTTCCTCTTTTTCTCACCCTCTGCCATGTTGATACTCCTTTGTCGGGGAATGCCTGACCTTATAAATAAAAAGGAAGCTGGCTATGCAGTATCACCGTATCCCACACAGTTCTCTTGAAATCAGCACCCTCGGGCTGGGAACCATGACTTTTGGCGAACAGAATAGCGAGGCCGATGCCCACCAGCAGCTCGATTACGCGGTTGCCAACGGCATCAACCTGATCGATGTCGCTGAAATGTACCCGGTCCCGCCGCGCCCGGAAACCCAGGGGCTGACTGAAACCTACGTCGGCAACTGGCTGGCGAAACGCGGCAATCGCGAAAAGCTGGTGCTCGCCTCGAAAGTCAGCGGGCCCGCGCGCAATAACGACAGCAGCATTCGGCCCAATCACGTCCTGGACCGCAAAAATATCCGCGAGGCGCTGCACGCCAGCCTGAAGCGGCTGCAGACCGATTATCTCGATTTATATCAGGTTCACTGGCCGCAGCGGCCAACCAACTGCTTTGGCAAGCTGGGCTATACCTGGGCCGACGCCGCGCCCGCCGTGACGCTGCTGGATACCCTCGAAGCGCTGACCGAGTTCCAGCGCGCCGGGAAGATCCGCTACATCGGCGTGTCGAACGAAACCGCCTTCGGCGTGATGCGTTATCTGCACCTGGCGGATAAGCACGACCTCCCGCGGATCGTGACGATTCAGAATCCTTACAGCCTGCTGAACCGCAGCTTTGAAGTCGGCCTCGCGGAAGTGAGTCAGTTCGAAGGCGTGGAGCTGCTGGCATACTCCTGCCTGGCTTTCGGCACACTGACCGGCAAGTATCTCAACGGTGCGAAGCCGGCGGGGGCGCGCAATACGCTGTTCAGCCGCTTTACGCGCTACAGCAGCGAGCAGTCGCAGAAAGCGGTAGCGGCCTATGTGGATATCGCCAAACGCCACGGCCTCGATCCGGCGCAAATGGCGCTGGCCTTTGTGCGTCGGCAGCCGTTTGTCGCCAGCACCCTGCTGGGGGCGACGACCATGACGCAGTTGCAGGCCAACGTGGAAAGTTTGCAGCTTGAGCTGAGCGAAGAGGTATTAGCGGAGATTGAGGCGGTGCATCAGGTTTATACCTACCCGGCGCCGTAAAAAAGCAAAGCCCCGGGTAGCGGCGTATACGCCTTACCCGGGCTACCGAAGAGCAGATATTGGCGACCCCCTCGCCCAGTCAAGCGCAGCGTAAGCCGGGAGGTTATTTACGCCGCCCCCAGACCCACAGCGCGGCGATGGCCACGGCGAATACCGCGCCAAAGCCTATCCCCACGGCGACCGGTGGAACGCCCACGCTCACCGCCAGGGAATAGAGCCCCAGCATCAGCAGCATCGCCACGTTCTCACCGAGGTTCTGTACCGCAATGGCGTTACCTGCCCCGACCGAATGTTTCCCACGCTCCTGCAGCAGCGCGTTCAGCGGTACGATAAAGAACCCGCCGAACACCCCGAGCAGCAGCAGCAGACCGAACGCCGGCAGCAGCGACTGCTGCACCGCAAAGGCTATCACCGCGATACCGATCAAAATCCCGGCCGGCATACAGCGCGACACCGTCTCCAGGGTCACCAGCTTCGCCGCCGCCCCGGCACCCAGCACAATCCCCACCGCCACCATCGCATTAAGATAGGTGGGCATGGCGTTGCTGGTAATGCCCAGCGCCACCGGCACCCAGATCACCAGCAGGAAACGCAGGGTCACGCCAGCGCCCCAGAACAGGCTGGTGCCCATCAGCGAAAAGCGGGTTTCGCCGTTGCGCCACAGCGTCCGGCAGGCGCTGAAGAAGCTGTGCGTCATTGGCTTAAAACGCCACGACTGCCCCGGACGCGCCGCCGGCAGCCTGGGTATCCACAGGTTAGCCACTACCGCCCCGCCGTAGACCAGCGCGCAGACGATCAGCGCCGCCAGCACGTGCCAGTCGGCGAGGATCCCGCCGGCCATGGAGCCCAGCAGGATCGCCGCGATGGTCGAGGACTCCATCAGTCCGTTAGCCTTCACTAACTTATCGCCGGTGGTGAGTTCGCCGAGAATGCCATACTTGGCCGGCGAATAGGCGGCGGCGCCAATCCCCGCCAGCGTATAGCCGATAAACGGATTGACGCCGAAGCAGATGCAGCCGGCGCCGAGCAGTTTCAGGCTGTTGGCCACCATCATCACCCGGCCTTTGGCAAAGCTATCGGCGAACTGGCCGACAAAGGGGGCAAAGAGGATGTAAGCGCCCACAAACAACATCTGCAGGACCGGCTGGCTCCACTCCGGATAATAGAGCTGCTTCATCAGCGCCAGGGTGGCGAAGAGAAGCGCATTGTCGCCGAAGGCCGACAGGAACTGGGCGCAGATCACCGCCACCATCCCTTTCGAGTACAGCGAAGGGTTAGTATGTACTGACTCACTCATGGGTTGTTTCCGCCTCGTCGACCATATTTTTCAGGGTGACATAGTCTGGCTTGCCGCTGCCGAGCACCGGTAGCTGTTTCAGCCAGCGTATATCTCGCGGCACCGCCAGCTCCGGTACGCCGTGCTGGCGAGCGTAGCGCAGCAGGGCTTCACGAGTCAGTTCATTATCGGTGGTAAACAGCACCAGCGCCTCGCCTTTGCTGGCGTCCTGTTTAATCGCCGTGGCGTGCATTTTGTCCGGCGACGCGCCGAGGGCCACCTGCTCCACCATCTCGAGGGAGATCATCTCGCCGGCGATTTTGGCGAAGCGCTTCGCGCGGCCCTGAATGCGGACATAGCCCTGCTCGTCGAAGGTAACGATATCCCCGGTGTCATACCAGCCCGCTTCCATCTCGCCGTGCTGGTTTTCCGCCGCAGGCGCTTCCAGCACGCCGGGGTTTTCCACCCGCAGGTAGCCTTTCATGATGTTCGGCCCTTTCAGCTGCAGCCGCCCCCCTTGATCAATGCCTGGCATCGCCAGCAGGCGGGCGTCCATCCCCGGCAGGATGCGGCCCACGGTGCCGACCTTCGCCGCCATCGGCACGTTAATCGAGACCACCGGCGCGCACTCGGTCACGCCATAGCCTTCGAGAATGCGCAGGCCGAATTTATCCTGCCACAGCTGTTTGGTGCTCTCCTGCAGCTTCTCCGCCCCGGCGACCACGTAGCGCAGGCGGTAAAAATCGTACGGATTGGCGAAACGGGCATAGTTGGCGAGGAAGGTCGAAGTGCCGAACAGCACCGTACAGTTGCGATCGTAGACCAGCTCCGGCACCACGCGATAGTGCAGCGGGCTGGGATAGAGAAACACTTCCGCCCCGGTAAGCAGCGGCGTCAGCAGGCCGACGGTGAGGCCAAAAGAGTGGAACAGCGGCAGCGCCGACATAAAGCGGTCATTGGCGGTAAAGTCGGCGATAGTTTTGATCTGCTCGACGTTGGACAGCAGACTCTTATGGCTGTGCACCACCCCTTTCGGATTGCCCTCTGAACCGGAGGTGAAGAGGATCATCGCCGCGTCTTCCGGCTGCTGCTTAACCTGCGCCAGACGCGGCGCCAGCAGATGAGCAAAAATCCACAGTTTGTCAGCGAGGGTGATATCGCCTTTAAGATCTTCCAGGAATACCCAGCGCACCTGGGTCAGTTGCTCCGGCAGGTGCCAGAGTTTGCCTTTATCGAGGAAGGTGCGCGAGGTGAAAATGGTGTTGAGCTCCGCGGCGGCTATCGCGCTGCTGAGCCCTTTCACCCCGGCGGTATAGTTCATCATCGCCGGAATACGCCCGCGGGCGATAGCGCCGAAAATCACCGCCGCGCTGATGCCGGCGTTAGGCAGCATCAGGCCGATCTTCTCGCCCGGCTGGCTGTATTTTTCCAGAATGCGGGCGACAAACAGGGTTTTGGTCAGCAGCTTGCGATAGGTATCCGGCTGGAAGTTGATATCCTCCACGCAGGGTTTGCGCGCGCCGAAGCGGTCCTGCGCCGCCAGCAGCGACTCATACAGGGTTTCCCGCGGGCGCACCGCCATCCGGGCTTCCATCATGATCTGGTGCAGCATCTCCCCGGCGATCTTCCGCCGGTCGCGGGCGCGCGGCGCCTCGGGCATCGGCAGATGGGTGGGCGGCAGGAGATGCAGCTGAATACGCGGGAACAGGCGACGTTTCACCAGCCCCTTCAGCCGGCTGAAGGGCGTCAGTTCGGCGCCTTCAATACGCAGCGGCACAATGGTCGCCTGCGATTTGGCGGCGACAAAGGCGGCACCGTCATAAATTTTCATCAGCGAGCCGCTGACCGAAATTCGCCCTTCCGGGAAAATAACCACCGGCCGCCCCTGCTCAATCAGGCGCACCAGATGTTTGATCGACATCGGCTTGGTCGGGTCCAGCGGCACAAAATCGATAATCGGCGTCAGCGCGCGCATAAACCAGCGCTGGCTGATTGAGGTATAGACCGCAAAAACCGGTCGGACCGGCAAAAACAGCGCCAGCAGAATGCCGTCGAGGAAAGAGACGTGGTTCGGGGTGATTAAGACCTTTTGCTGGTATAAAGCCTGCGTGTCGCCGGTCAGTCTGACCCGGTATAACCCCTTGAACAGCAGTCTGAAAAATCCCAAAAGCATAACAACTCCATGTGACCGGTTGATGAGTCAAAGCAGGTTACACGAGAAGGCATGGGAAAGCAGTGCAGCGGGGGGATTTTCGGAATAAAAAAAACCTGCGCATCCGCGCAGGTCGGTGTAAGACGTTCAGTACGAAGAGCGTACCTGAGAAACTCACCTATCAATACCTCTGGGATCTCGATTGTCACGTTTTTTGGCCGTAACGGGCCAGCGGGAAAACGCAAGGGAGTGAGCCTAAGTGCAACGAGGTATTACGATTTTCGCTATCTGTAACAACGCCGATAGCGGGCAAAAAAAAACCTGCGCATCTGCGCAGGCTGGTGTAAGTAAAGTGGTCAACGTGACGTTGACTCCACCTATCAATACCTCTGGGATAGCCAGAATATCAACCGGATCCGCGAACAAACCAGCGAACATTCGCAACAGCGCATCGCAAAGTGTAAGCAAAGGTTTGTATTTCCCTGCGCCGGTTTCAATTACCGATCGCGTCAATGTAAACAGGTCACCGATAAGCCCGCGCTGAATCACATTTGCGCCATTCCTTCGCCGCCGCGCCTTGAATCTGCCGCTCTTTCCCGTAACATAGCAGTATGTAAACGCTTACCCTAGAAAAGGCATGGTATGGCGACTATTAAGGATGTAGCCCGACTCGCAGGAGTCTCCGTCGCTACCGTCTCCCGCGTCATCAACAACTCTCCCAAAGCCAGCGAAGCCTCGCGTCAGTCCGTGGGCGCGGCGATGGAAACCCTGAACTATCACCCCAACGCGAACGCCCGGGCGCTGGCCCAGCAGTCAACGGAAACCGTCGGCCTGGTGGTGGGCGATGTCTCCGATCCCTTCTTCGGCGCGATGGTCAAAGCCGTCGAACAGGTGGCCTACCGCACCGGCAATTTTTTGCTGATTGGCAATGGCTACCACAACGTGCAGAAGGAGCGCCAGGCGATAGAGCAGCTGATCCGCCATCGCTGCGCGGCGCTGGTGGTGCACGCCAAAATGATCCCCGATGAGGAACTGGCGGGGCTGATGAAACAGATCCCCGGCATGGTGCTGATCAACCGCATCCTGCCCGGATATGAAACCCGCTGCGTGGCGCTGGACGACCGCTACGGCGCCTGGCTGGCGACCCGCCATTTGATCCAGCAGGGGCACACGCGTATCGGCTATCTGTGCTCAAACCATGATATCTCCGATGCGGAAGATCGGCTGCAGGGGTACTACGCGGCGCTGGAGGAGAGCGGCCTGCCGTGCAACGACCGGCTGGTCACGTTTGCCGAGCCGGATGAAAGCGGCGGCGAACAGGCGATGACCGAACTGCTTGGCCGCGGCCGCCACTTTAGCGCCGTCGCCTGCTATAACGACTCGATGGCCGCCGGCGCGATGGGGGTGCTGAATGACAACGGCATCGACGTTCCACGGGAGATTTCGCTGATTGGCTTCGACGATGTCCTGATTTCGCGCTATGTCCGCCCGCGGTTGACTACCGTCCGCTATCCGATCGTTACGATGGCGACCCAGGCGGCCGAGCTGGCTTTAGCCCTGGCGGAGCAGCGGCCGGCGCCGGAGATCACCCATCTGTTCAGCCCGACGCTGGTCCGTCGTCACTCGGTGGTCGCCCCGCAGGAAGGCGATAAGTCATAGCGATAGAGGTGCACGGCGGTGGCCGGGTAATCCAGTCCCTCGCCGATGTAGCGCCAGCCGAAGCGTTCATAGAAATCCCGGCAGGCGGAGTAGAGATAGAGCTCCCGAAAGCCCGCGCGGCGGGCATAATCGATCACATGCCGCTGCAGTTTTCCGGCCAGCCCCTGACCGCGGGCGGCGGGCGCGACGAACAGCGCCGCCAGCCAGGGAAACAGATCCTGGCGGCTGATCAAATCGCAGCGCCAGAGGCCAATCGTGCCGAGCAACTGCTCGCCTTCCACCGCAATAAAGGTCAACGGCAGCGCCTCCGCCGTCTGGCTATGCTGCACGATGCTGGCGAAGAATTGCCGCGGCAGCGTCTCGCCGCCAAAGGCCTGCCACAGCCAGTCGGTCACCTGCGGGGCGAACTGCGGCGCAGCGTACAGCGGCAGGATCGTCATACCAGCTTCCCCTGAAAAATCGGCACTGAGTCGAACAGATAGCCGTCAAAGTCGGGGGCGTCCTCATCGGACAGCTCCAGCAGGCTGTTTTTGACGTTTTCCAGATGCTGCCACATCGCCTGCCAGGCGCCCATCACATCGCGACGCCGCAGCGCGGCGAGCAGGGTCTGCCGGTCGCCGAGCCATTTCAGCCGCCAGGCGCGGCTGGCAATATGCACATTGAACTGCTGCCACAGCGGGCTGCTGTCCATCTGCAGCCAGATCCGCTCTACCGTCGCCAACAGCATCTGGTTCTGCGTCGCCCCGGCGAGCACCAGATGGAACAGACGAGCGTTATCCTGCGCGGTGTCGTTGAGAGCGATTGCCCGCTGCTCCTGTTCAATAATCCGCTTTAGATTGTCGATATCGGCGCGGGTGGCCATTTTCGCGGCAAAGGCGGCGATGTTGCTCTCCAGCAGCTGGCGCGCCTGGAGAATTTCAAACGGGCCGACGTCGCTGCTGAGCAGCTGCTCCTCTTCGCTGTCGTTCTCGTGGGGAATGCGCATGACATACACCCCGGATCCCTGACGAATATCCACCGTCCCCTGCAGCTCCAGCATCAGCAGCGCTTCGCGCACGATAGTCCGGCTGACGCCATAGGTTTCGGCAATATGGCGTTCCGGCGGCAAACGCGACCCGACCGGGTAGCGCCCCTGCGCGATCTGGGCGCGCAGGTCATCACCAATCTCCTGATAGGGCTTCTTTTCCGGCGGAACTATCGCTTTTTCCACAAAATCACCTGTGCGTTACATGCCTGCGAGTCAAATACGCCGCTATTGTAGCAAATATTGCCCCCGGCTAGCGGTATTCATCATCGATATCCAGCACCAGTTCACGCCGTTCGCCCAGTTGACGAAACCAGTGCGCCGAGGCTTTGGGTCGCCGGGCGCGATGGTTTTGCAGATCGATTTCGATAAGCCCGTAGCGGTTTTTAAAGGCGTTCATCGGCGATACGTTGTCGGTAAACGCCCACAGCATATAGCCCTGGCAGTTGGCCCCTGCCTCGCGGGCGCGCAGGGTGTGCCACAGATGTTCGCTGATAAAACGAATGCGGTAGCTGTCATCGATGACGCCTTCGCGGTTACGGAACTGGCCTTCGTTTTCCACCCCCATCCCGCTCTCCGCCACGAACCACGGGATGTTGCGATAGTCATTTTTTATCCGCATCGCCATATCAAAGATGATTTGCGGGTAGATTTCCCAGCCGCGGGAGGCGTTCATCCGCCGGCCGGGCAGCTCAAACGGCTCATAATACCAGGCCGGATGGAACGGGGTGTGCGGATGCCAGGCCCGCGACGGGGCTTTGACCCGGTGCGGGTAGTAAAGATTAATCCCCAGCTCATCGACGGTGTGCTCGCGGATAACCGCCAGATCCTCCTCGCTGGTCTCCCACGTCACCTGATGCTGCTCAAGCAGCGCGAGAAGCTCCGGCGGCCAGACGCCGTGCACCAGCGGGTCGAGGAACATGCGGTTGTAGAACAGATCGTAGATCTCCGCCGCGCGCAGGTCATGGGGGGCGCGTGAGCGTGGGTAGGTCACCTCCGGATTGAGGATGCAGCCGACGGTCCCGGGATAGCCGAGCTCGCGAAACCGCTTCACGACGCTGGCGGTCGCCAGCACCTTATGATAGTTCCACTGCATCCAGGTGCTGGTGTTCTGCTCATAGGGCCAGCGCAGAGCATCCAGATAGACCCGGGTCTGCACCACAATTGGCTCATTAAAGGTAAACCAGCGCGTTACCTTCGGGTGGTAGCGGGCAAACACCTTCTCCGCGTAGCGCACAAACAGCTCAACCACCGTTTTCGACCCCCAGCCGCCATACTTTTCCAGCAGATAGCCGGGCAATTCATAATGCTCAAGGCAGATCATCGGCGTGATGCCGTTGGCCAGCAGCGCATCGAACAGCTGGTCGTAATAGGCCGCATACTCCTCATCCACCGTGACGTTTTCATAGTCGGTCAGAAAGCGCGACCAGTTGATTGAGGTGCGGTAGTGGGTCAGCCCGGCCAGCTTCATCAGCTGCACATCTTCCTGAAAGCGGTTGATAAAATCGGTGGCCACCGCCGGGCCATAGCCGTTATGCCAGACGTGGCGATCGTTTTTGTACCAGAGATCGGGCCAGGAGTCCTGCCCTGGTTTTTTCCCGCTCCAGCCTTCGGTCTGCCAGGCGGAAGCCGCCGCGCCAAGGATAAAATCATCGGGAATGGTCATCCGTACGGTAGTCATAGGCTCCTCAGACAGGGTTGGCGGTTTGTTGATTGTCTACCTGACGCTGCGCGGCATCGGCACGGCGGGAGGCGATTTTGACGAAAGGCAGATAGATAAGCACCGCGACGACGATGCAGATAAGCTGGGTCACCACCGCCCCCATCGAGCCGGCGGTGGAGAGCCAGGCGTTGATCAGCGGCGGCGTGGTCCAGGGGACCATCACCACCGCCTTGCCGGCGAAGCCGGTCAGGGTGGCGAAATAGCCGATGCTGCCGGTCACCAGCGGGGTGATGATAAACGGGATGGCGAGGATCGGGTTAAGCATGATCGGCATCCCGAAGATCACCGGCTCGTTAATATTGAACAGCCCCGGGCCTATCGACAGCTTGGCGATCTCTTTCATCTCTTTGCGTCTGGTGGCGATCATCACCGCAATCAGCAGGCCGATGGTCAGCCCCGAGCCGCCGATGCTCATGTAGACATCCCAGAAGGGCATCGTGATGATGTTCGGTACCTCTTTCCCCTGCTCAAAAGCGCTCATATTGACAGTGATCGCTCCCAGCAGCAGCGGCTCGCGGATCGGCTTGATCATCTGGTTGCCGTGAATGCCGATCACCCAGAACAGCTGGGCGACGAACATCAGCAGCAGGATCCCCGGCAGGCTCTGCACCACCCGCTCCAGCGGCTGCTGCACCACCTGGTAGACCGCATCGTAGAGATACATTCCCGTCAGCTGGTGAAAGAGAAAACCAAAGGTGGCGATCGCGGTGGTGGTGATGATCGCCGGGATCAGCGCGGAAAAAGAGGCAGAGACGTTCGGCGGCACGGTATCCGGCATTTTGATCTTCAGTCCCTTGCGCCCCTCCAGCCAGCAGTAAATCTCCACTGACAGAATGGCGATGAACATCCCAAGGAACAGACTGCGGGTATCGGAAAACTGGCGCAGCAGGACATCTTTCACCACGTGCATCTGGCCATCGACCATCATCTCCACCGTGGTCGGCGTGACGCAGATAAAGCAGATCACCGCCAACAGGCCGGGAAACAGGCTTTTGATGCCGTTGATCCGCCCCAGCTCAATACCGATCAGAAACACGGCGCCGATATTGAGGAAGTTGAGCGTAGCGTAGTTAAGCGCGCTGGTGATCGGCTTCAGCGCCGCAAGAAAGGAGAGCGAGGAAAAGCTGGCGAGCCCATTCTTCGGATCCAGCACCATATTGGAGATCAGCACCGAAAAGGCCCCGACGATGATCACCGGCATCAGGGTAATAAACGCCGATTTGATCGCCATAATGTAGCGATAGCTGTTGAATGTCGTCGCGAAACGCCCCAGCGCGTCGATCAGTTTGTCCTGTAATGCCATAAAAGAGTACCTCAGTGTAAAGGGCTTAATGCGGCCAGGTGAACAGCCAGAGACTTTTGGCATACCAAAACATAGTCGCCAGGCAAAAATAGTTCTGTGACAGCGCTCGCAACGCGCACAGTGGTATCCCAAATATCCGATAAAATCGATATTGGCATACCAGAGTCTGTCGGCTCGTCAGTTCCTGCCAAAAGCGTGATCGCGATGGTTTTTCCGCCCCGCCCCGTCGATATGTCCCTTTTCGGTCTGTGATAAACTGCGCTTTACCACGTGAAATCAGGAATCGATGAATGGCTACAATGCTGGATGTCTCAATTCGCGCAGGCGTCTCGAAAGCGACGGTTTCCCGCGTGTTGAACGGCACAGGTCAGGTGAAAGAGAGCACCCGCCAACAGGTCTTTAAAGCGATGGAAGAGCTGGGCTACCGGCCCAATTTCCTTGCCCGCTCGCTGGCCAATCAGACCAGCAATAGTATCGGGCTGGTCGTCTCCACCTTTGACGGCTTCTACTTTGGCCGTCTGCTGCAGCAGGCGTCACGCCAGACCGAAGCCTGGGGAAAGCAGCTTATCGTCACCGACGGCCATGATACGCCGGAGCGCGAAGAGGAAGCGGTGCAGATGCTCGCCGACCGGCAGTGCGATGCGATCATCCTCTATACCCGGCACATGAGCGAGAAGGCGATCATGTCGCTGATTAACTCGATCGCCATGCCGCTGGTGGTGATTAACCGCGATGTGGCGCAGGCCCGCGAACGCTGCGTGTTCTTCGAACAGCAGGAAGCCGCCTTCCAGGCCGTGGAGTATCTGATTACCCAGGGCCACCGCGATATCGCCTGCATCACCGTCCCGATGCATACCCCTACCGGCCAGGCTCGCCTGCAGGGCTACCGCAACGCGCTGATAAAACATGGTATTGAGTGGGATCCGAGCCGGGTGAAGTATGGGGACTCGACGATGACCCGCGGCTACGAACTGTGCCGGGAACTGCTGGACGAGAAAGCCCGCTTCAGCGCGCTGTTTTCCTGTAACGATGATATGGCGCTGGGGGCGTCAAAGGCGCTGCATCAGGCGGGGCTGCGTATTCCACAGGATGTGTCGCTGTTTGGCTTCGACGATGCGCCAAGCGCGAAATGGCTGGAGCCGGGGCTGTCGACGGTTTATCTGCCGATCGACAACATGATCACTACGGCTATCGACCAGGCGATCAAGCTTGCCAATCAGCAGCCGATAGAAACGATCCCGCCGTTTACCGGCACGCTGGTGCTTCGCGAGTCGGTGACGACGGGACCTTTTTTTAAATAAGCTCTAAGGCCAGCAGCTCCTGGATGGTCTGGCGACGGCGGATCAGCCGCGCCTTGCCGCCATCAAACAGCACCTCCGGCAGCAGCGGACGGCTGTTATAGTTGGATGACATCGAAGCCCCGTAGGCGCCGGTGTCATGGAGCACCAGATAATCCCCAGGCGCTACCGCCGGCAGCAGGCGGGTCTCGACTTTGCCCCCCTCCTGCTGGGTAAAGACATCCCCGGATTCGCACAGCGGCCCGGCCACCACGGTTTCGACCTGCGGCGCGGCGCTGAGATCCCGGCCATCCCCCGCCAGAGCGGTGATATGGTGATAGCTACCGTACATTGCCGGGCGCATCAGGTCGTTAAAGCCGGCGTCAATCAGCACGAAGTGACGGCTGCCCATCTCTTTCACGCTGCGCACCTGCGACACCAGCACGCCGGACTCGGCCACCAGGAAGCGCCCGGGCTCAATCTCCAGTTTCACCGGGTGCCCCAGATGGGCCGCGATCTGCTCCCGGGCGCGGTTCCACAGGCCATAATAGTGGGCGGTGTCGATGGCCTCTTCACCTTCGCGGTAAGGAATCGACAGACCGCCGCCGGCGGAGATGGCCTGCAGATCCTGGCCAAAGTCGACGACCTGGCGCACCATCGCGCCGCACACCTGCTCCAGGTGACCATAGTCAACGCCAGAGCCGATATGCATATGGATCCCGACCAGCTGCAGCTGATAGCGTCGCATCACTTCCAGCGCCGCCGGCAGGTGGCTGTACCAGATGCCATGCTTGCTGTTCTCACCGCCGGTATTGGTTTTCTGGCTGTGGCCGTGACCAAATCCCGGGTTGACGCGCAGCCAGACGCGATGGCCCGGCGACACCTCGCCCAGCTGGCTCAGCATGTCGATCGAGCCGGCGTTCACCGGGATCTGTAACGCCTTCACCCGATCAAGGGTGGCGTCGTCGATCAGATCGGCGGTAAAGACAATATCCTCTGGATTCTGCTGCGGATCGTAGCCTGCCGCCAGCGCCCGCTCGATCTCCCCCAGCGACACCGAGTCCACCTTCACCCCCTGCTCACGCATCAGACGCAGAATATGAATGTTAGAGCAGGCTTTTTGCGCAAAACGCACCACGTCGAACTGGCTGAGCTGGGCTATCTGGCGGCGAATAATCTGCGCATCATAGACCCAGACCGGGCAGCCAAATTCCGCCGGCAGGCGCAGCAGGTTGTCCGCGGTCAGGTCAGTATCGGTGGCGTAAAGCGAGTGTGGCATAAGAACTCCGGTGCAGTGCGTGTGTTGGTCGCTGTTTTTTCTGATTACGCCACAGTGACAGACGAATAAAAAATATCGTTTTATCGCGACTCTATGCAAAAATGATATGGTTCCAGCCGAGCCTCACGGAGACCGCATGCCAGCCGTCAATTTGCGTCATATCGAAATCTTTCACGCGGTGATGACCACCGGCAACCTGACCGAAGCGGCGCGAATGCTGCACACCTCGCAACCCACCGTCAGTCGCGAGCTGGCGCGCTTTGAGAAGGTGCTCGGCCTGCAGCTGTTTGAGCGGACCCGCGGTCGCCTGCAGCCGACGGTGCAGGGCCTGCGTTTGTTTGAGGAGGTTCAGCGCTCCTGGTATGGCCTGGACCGTATCGTCAGCGCCGCCGAGAGCCTGCGCGAGTTCCGCCAGGGCGAGCTGTCGATCGCCTGTCTGCCGGTGTTTTCCCAGTCCTTTCTGCCGCTGCTGTTGCCGCCGTTTCTCGCTCGCTACCCGGAGGTCAGCCTGCAGATCGTCCCCCAGGAGTCGCCGCTGCTGGAGGAGTGGCTCTCCGCCCAGCGCCATGACCTTGGCCTGACGGAGACCCTGCATACCCCCGCGGGCACCGAACGCACCCCGCTGCTGACGCTGAATGAAGTCTGCGTGCTGCCCGCCGGCCATCCGCTGGCGGCGCAGGCGACGCTGACCCCCGCCGATTTTCAGGGCGAAAACTATATCAGCCTGTCGCGCACCGACAGCTATCGCCAGCTGCTCGACGCCCTGTTCCTTGAGCATCAGGTTAAACGGCGGATGGTGGTCGAAACCCACAGCGCGGCCTCGATCTGCGCCATGGTGCGCGCCGGCGCCGGGATCTCGGTGGTGAATCCGTTAACCGCCCTGGACTATGCCGATAGCGGCGTGGTGGTGCGCCGCTTCAGCGTCGAGGTGCCGTTTACCGTCAGCCTGATCCGCCCTCTCCACCGCCCGCGCTCGGCGCTGGTCGACGCCTTTGTTGCCCACCTGCAGCAGAGTCTGCCGCAGATCCTCACGCCGCTGGCGTCGGTCCTGCAGAGAGCATAAAGTTGACCGCGTCTTCCGCGTGGATCGCCGCGGTGTCAAAGACCGGCAGCGGACTGAGCTCGGCAGGCACCAGCAGGCCAATCTCCGTACAGCCGAAAATAACCCCTTCCGCCCCCTGCTCCGCCAGGGCGGCGATCGTCTGCAGATAATAATCCCGCGACGCCTCGCTGAAGGTGCCGAGACAAAGTTCGTCGAAGATGATCTGATTGATCTGCGCCCGATCGTCAGCCTCAGGGATCAGCGTCTCGATGGCAAACTGCTCCTGCAGACGACCGCGGTAAAAGGTCTGCTCCATGGTATAGCGGGTGCCCAGCAGCGCGACCCGGCGCTGACCTTTGGCGGCAATCGCCCGTCCGGTGGCATCGGCAATATGCAGGAAGGGAACCTGGCAGCGGGCGGCGATGGCATCTGCGACTTTATGCATAGTGTTGGTGCACAGGACAATGCCTTCGGCCCCCGCCTGCTGCAGCCCGATCGCGGCCTCAGCAAGGATCTCCCCGGCGCGATCCCAGTCGCCGGCGGACTGGCAGGCTTCGATGTCGTGAAAATCGACGCTGTGCAGCACCAGGCTGGCAGAGTGCAGGCCGCCCAGTCGCGCCTTAACGCCCTCATTGATCAACCGATAATAGGGGATCGTGGACTCCCAGCTCATGCCGCCTAACAGGCCAATGGTTTTCATCTTCTGCTCCTTATGTCGTTTCTGCCAGTGAAGCAAACTTGTGATCAACTTTCCACTTCTCTGGCCGCGTATTTCTTTTTCATGAAGAGTGGGATAAGTTAAATGAAACAATGTTTCACTTTAACAGCAGGATCGCCCGATGTTTATTTTTCATAAAGACACCACCCTTGAAGACCTCGGCAATGGCGTAACCCGCCGCATTCTGGCCCACGACGGCAAAATGATGGCCGTGGAGGTGAATTTTGCCGCCGGCGCCGTCGGCCCGATGCATAACCATCCTCACGAACAGCTCACCTATGTGCTTTCCGGCGAGTTCGAGTTCACCATCGGCGAGGAGACGCGCGTCGTCAGCGCCGGCGATACGTTGTATAAGCGGCCGGGGATTATGCACGGCTGCGTCTGCCTGCAGCCCGGCACGCTGCTCGATACCTTTACTCCCATTCGCGAAGATTTTCTTGAAGGCTAATCCATAACGGGGGCGTTCGCCGTCCCCGGTTACTGCCCGGCGCCCTTCAATAAAAAGATGCTGTCACAATCATTATCCTGGTAATTATATTTCCCGCTCAGTTAAGCCTAATTTTTCATTCCTTTCAGACGCCCTTTACGGCCAAAATGCTTACCACCTCACCTTTTTGAAACATCGTTTCGACTTTGATCACATTTCCATCCTGATCTGCATGACGCAGAAACAAATCGCAATAAAATGAAATTAAAACGGTGTTTTATAAAAAACAGTTCAGCATAAAAAAAGGGGCTGACAGCCCTTACCTGCTAGACCAGTTAAAGAATAACCCATTAATTAACAAGGACATGTTAAGCAGAGGAAGCGTTCAGACATTTTTGCGTTGTCAGGCGTAAAAGGCCGACAGCGCGGCGTCACCGGATCCGTATTACAACTCGTAAGCCAGGTAGGTATGTATGAATGAAAACAAGCTGCTGGGATTGGCATGGATATCGCCCTATATCATCGGGCTGATCGTCTTTACCGCTTTTCCCTTTGTTTCATCTTTCTTTCTCAGTTTTACCGAGTACGACTTGATGAGCCCGCCGGTATTTAACGGCATCGAAAACTATCGCTATATGTTGACCGAGGATAGCCTGTTCTGGAAATCGATGGGGGTGACCTTTGCCTACGTCTTTTTAACCATCCCCTTAAAACTGGCTTTCGCCCTCGGCATTGCTTTTGTGCTCAATTTCAAACTGCGCGGCATCGGCTTTTTCCGCACCGCCTATTACATCCCGTCGATCCTTGGCAGCTCGGTGGCGATTGCCGTGCTGTGGCGCGCCCTGTTCGCCATTGACGGCCTGCTGAACAGTTTTCTCGCCGTCTTTGGCATCGATGCCATCAACTGGCTGGGGGAACCCTCCCTGGCGCTGATGTCGGTCACCCTGCTGCGCGTCTGGCAGTTTGGCTCCGCGATGGTCATCTTCCTCGCCGCGCTGCAGAACGTTCCGCAGTCGCAGTATGAGGCGGCAATGATTGACGGCGCCTCAAAGTGGCAGATGTTCATGAAGGTCACCGTGCCGCTGATCACCCCGGTGATTTTCTTCAACTTTATTATGCAGACCACCCAGGCGTTCCAGGAGTTTACCGGCCCGTACGTGATAACCGGCGGCGGTCCGACCTATTACACCTACCTCTTCTCACTCTATATCTACGATACCGCCTTTAAGTACTTCGACATGGGCTATGGCGCCGCGCTGGCGTGGGTGCTGTTCCTCGTCGTGGCGGTCTTTGCGTCGATCGCCTTTAAGTCATCGAAATACTGGGTCTTCTACTCCGCCGATAAGGGAGGCAAAAATGGCTGATATTCAACAGATGGCGCCGGTGATGAGCGACGCCGATCGTGAGGTCGCCCGTACGCTGCGCCGGGAAAAGGTGAGCCGGGTGGTGCGCTACGTCGTGCTGATATTCGTCGGCCTGCTGATGCTCTACCCGCTGGCGTGGATGTTCTCCGCCTCGTTCAAGCCGAACCATGAGATCTTCACCACCCTCGGGCTGTGGCCTGCCCACGCCACCTGGGACGGGTTTATCAACGGCTGGAAGACCGGCACCGAATACCATTTCGGCCACTATATGCTGAACACCTTTAAGTATGTGATCCCGAAAGTGGTGTTAACGATCATTTCCTCCACCATCGTGGCGTACGGCTTCGCACGCTTTGAGATCCCGTGGAAGAAGTTCTGGTTCGCAACGCTTATCACCACCATGCTGCTGCCAAGCACCGTCCTGCTGATCCCGCAGTACCTGATGTTCCGCGAAATGGGGATGCTGAACAGCTATCTGCCGCTGTACCTGCCGCTGGCCTTCGCCACCCAGGGATTCTTCGTCTTCATGCTGATCCAGTTTCTGCGCGGCGTGCCTCGCGATATGGAAGAGGCGGCGCAGATCGACGGCTGCAACTCCATCCAGGTGCTGTGGTATGTGGTGGTGCCGATCCTCAAGCCGGCCATTATCTCGGTGGCGCTGTTCCAGTTTATGTGGTCGATGAACGACTTTATCGGTCCGCTGATCTACGTCTACAGCGTCGATAAGTATCCCATCGCGCTGGCGCTAAAAATGTCTATCGACGTCACGGAAGGCGCGCCGTGGAACGAAATTCTGGCAATGGCGAGCATCTCCATTCTGCCGTCCATCATTGTCTTCTTCCTGGCTCAACGCTACTTCGTGCAGGGCGTGACCAGCAGCGGAATCAAAGGTTAAGAGGGAAATATCATGGCTGAAGTAATTTTCAACAAACTGGAAAAAGTTTACTCCAACGGGTTTAAAGCGGTGCATGGTATCGACCTGAAGATTGCCGATGGCGAATTTATGGTGATCGTCGGCCCCTCCGGCTGCGCCAAATCGACCACCCTGCGCATGCTGGCGGGCCTGGAGACCATCAGCGGCGGCGAGGTGCGGATTGGGGACAAAATCGTCAACAACCTGGCGCCTAAATCCCGTGGCATCGCGATGGTGTTCCAGAACTACGCCCTCTATCCGCATATGACGGTGCGCGAAAACCTCGCCTTTGGCCTGAAGCTGAGCAAGCTGCCGAAGGCGCAAATCGACAGACAGGTGGAAGAAGCGGCGAAAATTCTCGAACTGGAAGAACTGCTCGATCGCCTGCCGCGCCAGCTCTCCGGCGGCCAGGCGCAGCGCGTGGCGGTGGGCCGGGCGATCGTCAAAAAACCGGACGTCTTCCTGTTCGACGAACCGCTCTCCAACCTTGACGCCAAGCTGCGCGCCTCGATGCGGATCCGCATTTCCGATCTGCATAAGCAGTTGAAAAAATCTGGCAAACCGGCGACCACCGTCTACGTCACCCACGATCAGACGGAAGCGATGACCATGGGCGACCGCATCTGCGTGATGAAGCTCGGCCACATTATGCAGGTTGATACCCCGGACAATCTCTACCACCAGCCGAAAAATATGTTTGTCGCCGGTTTTATCGGCGCGCCGGAGATGAATATTCGTCCCAGCCAGCTGGTTGAGCACGGTGGTCGCCTGCATTTGACGCTGGGCGATCAGCGGCTGCCGCTCAACGATCGGCTGCAAAGCAAAGTTGAGACCCACAAGAATCAGCAGGTGTTCTTTGGCGTGCGCCCGGAGTTTGTCTCTCTCTCCGATGAACCGTTTGCCGAAGGTTCCTGCGCGGGTGAAATGGTACGCGTAGAAAACATGGGACATGAATTCTTTGTTTATCTCAGGGTTGCTGATTATGAGCTGACCGCCCGCGTGCCGTCGGACGATGCGAAGCCGATGATTGCCAAGGGACTGAATCGCAAAGTCTATTTCACCTTTGATCTCAACAAGTGTCACATCTTTGACGCCAAAACCGAACAGAACCTCTCTCTGTGAACCCTGGAGCATAACAATGAAAAACGTGCTGATAAGCGCCACCCTCTCCGCCACCCTGGGCCTTAGCGCCTTCTCTTCGCTAGCGCAGGACGTCGACCTGCGTATGTCCTGGTGGGGGGGCAACGGCCGCCATCAGGTCACCCTCAAGGCGCTGGAGGAATTCCACAAACAAAACCCAGACATCAACGTCAAAGCAGAATACACCGGCTGGGACGGCCATCTTTCACGCCTGACCACCCAGATTGCCGGCGGTACCGAGCCTGACGTGATGCAGACCAACTGGAACTGGCTGCCGATCTTTTCGAAAAATGGCGATGGCTTTTACGATCTGAATACCCTGAAAGACGAGATCGACCTCAGCCAGTTCGACGCCAAAGAACTGCAGTCCACCACGGTCAACGGCAAGCTTAACGGTATTCCAATTTCCGTCACCGCCCGCGTCTTCTACTTTAACGACGAAGCATGGAAAAAGGCGGGCATCCCCTTCCCGAAAACCTGGGATGAACTCATGGCGGCGGGAAAAACTTTCGAAAGCAAGCTCGGGAAACAGTACTACCCGGTGGTGCTCGAACACCAGGACGTGCTGGCCCTGCTCAACTCTTATATGGTGCAAAAATACAATCAGCCGGCCATCGATGAGAAAGGGCGAAAATTCTCCTACAGCAAAGCGCAGTGGGCGGATTTCTTCGGTATGTATAAGAAGCTTATCGACAGCCATGTGATGCCGGACACCCGCTACTATGCCTCCTTCGGCAAGAGCAACATGTACGAAATGAAGCCGTGGATCCAGGGCGAATGGGGCGGGACCTACATGTGGAACTCCACCATCAACAAATATTCCGATAACCTGAAGCCGCCGGCGAAGCTGGTGCTGGGGGAATACCCGATGCTGCCGGGCGCCACCGATGCCGGACTGTTCTTCAAGCCCGCGCAAATGTTATCGATTGGCAAATCGACGAAAAACCCGCAGGCGGCGGCGAAAGTGATTAACTTCCTGCTGAACAGCAAAGAAGGGGTGGATATTCTTGGACTGGAGCGCGGCGTGCCGCTGAGTAAAGCGGCGGTCACCTACCTGACCGAGGATGGGGTAATCAAAGCCGACGATCCGGCGGTGTCCGGCCTGAAGCTGGCGCAATCCCTGCCCACCGCTCTGCCGGTCTCCCCGTACTTCGACGATCCGCAGATCGTCGCCCAGTTCGGCACCACCCTGCAGTACATCGACTACGGTAAAAAGTCGGTGGAAGAAGCGGCCGAGGACTTCCAGCGCCAGACCGACCGCATTCTGCGCCGCGCGATGCGCTAACCTGCCCGTCTGAACTCTCCCGCGGCGCACGCCGCGGGAGGGTCTGCCAGACGGCCCTGTCAGAAGAAATATTTAAAGCGCACCCGGGCGCCGTAGCGTTCATCGGGATTCCCGCTCTTCGCTGCCGTGGAATCGAGCCACGAGGCATAGGCGCCAAGGTAAATATTGAAGTTCGGCATCGCCATGATATTCGGCAACTGCCAGGAGGTGTGCAGGGTATGGATGTCATAGCGCCCCGGCGCCAGGATAGCGCAATCGCCATCGCATTCGCTGGTCACCCCGGCCATATTGAACTGGTCGATTTTATTGTGCGCATAGATATAGCCCAGCTCCACGCGATGCCAAAGGGCGTTGATCCCGGCGCTGAAGTCGGTTTCGTCCGCCGCGTCCAGCAGGGCGGTACTCAGATTGACCACCGCCCCATCCTGCGGATCGCTTTTCAGGGTGTTCCAGCTCATGGTCAGCCCGTAGCCGGTGCGGTTTGACTGGTCGACCCAGCGTCCGCTCTGGCTCTGATAGCCGTAGGCATTGTTGACGAGATTGCTCTCTATCGCCGCGGCCGCCGACCAGGCGCCGGACTGCCACGCCGCCACCGGCCGCACGTACACCACATTTTTGCGGTTTTCCAGCGCGTTACCATGATAGTTCTGATCGACAAACAGCGAACTGCCGTCCTCCACCAGGGTGTTAACTTCGAAATACCAGTTATCCACCGTTTTGCTAAACAGAAGGTTACCGCCGCTGCTGCTGCGCCCGCGCCCCTCTTTCATCATGTAAATATAGCCATAGCCATCGGAATAGAGATCGTTGGCGGTATTACCTGAATATTCAATAAAGGTATCCTGATTCAGCGGGAACATATCCCAGGCTTCAAAGCGGCCTATTTTTATTTTCCAGTCATCCTGCTGGCCGAAGAAAAATACCGCATCATCAAGATTCATTTTGCCATCCATATCCGCCAGAGGCTGCACGCTGAATCCGGCATATTGCCCGTCGGCGCCATTCCGTCTGCCATCGAAACCCAGCAGAATACGACCGTTAATATCCCAGCGCTCTTTATCGCCGGGCGCCCAGCTTTTATTCGCGCTGGTTTTGACCGACGTCAGACTGCCGGTGCGACTGGCGCCATCGAGGTTAAATTCGACGTCGCCATAAAATTTTAATTCGCCATTGTCATTTAGCTGCAAACGCGGCGAAGCAGGCGCCGCGCGGGCGACCGTCGCGGCCTGCTGCTGGCCTTTCAGCGTCTTAATTTCCGCCTCTGCGCTGGCGGCGCGCGCCTCCGTCGCCTTTAGCCGCTGCTCCATTTGCGCCAGTCGCTCCTCCAGCGATAACGGCGCCTGCGCCATAACGGATGGCAGATACAGAGACGTCAGAAAACACCCGACCCAGATTTTATTCATCGGTAAACCCTTTTATTATGGAATGAACTGAATTTTTTATTAATGGGTAACGCACGACGATGCAGGCAATAATAACCCGCCCATCGTCAAAGACGGGTTATTAACGACAACAGCCTTATTATTATTCGAGCTGCCAGGCGCCGGCTTCGGTTAATGCCGCCGAGCCGCTCCAGGCAAATAACGCTAATTCACGGCGGGGAGCCTGCGGATAGATACGGCTGCTCAGGCAGGCTTCGCCGTCATTGACAAAAACCTCCACCGAAGAGCTATCGAAAAATATTCGCAGGTTGAGATCCGCCCCGGCGGTCAACGGCACGCTGCGCGTCCCGCACAGGCCATACTGCGGATAATGCCGCTCCAGCACCAGACGCTGCTGTTGGGCATCCACGTAGATGCGCAGGCCATCGCCAAAGCGCAGACCATACTGCTCGGCGCTGCTGCGGGCGCAGTCCCAGCGCAGATTCACCTCCATCGCCTCGCAGTTGTCGACCATCGTCGTCTGCTGGTTGTTCAGGGTGCTGACCGGCCACGGGAACCAGGCGCCGCGCAGGCTCTCCACTTCTTTCGCCGGGCGCATCTGCAGGCGGTCATCCGCGCTCAGGCTCAGCTCGCGCGGCAGGGAGAGCATGCCCGCCCAGCCGTCCTGCTGCTCCGGCAGCGGCGATTCCCACATATCCAGCCAGCCAATCACGATCCGCCGGCCATCGGGGGTGGCGAAGCTTTGCGGGGCATAGAAATCGTGGCCGTTATCCATCTCCCGGAATTCGCCATGGCGAATAAAACGCTGGCCTGGCTGCCACTCGCCGATCAGATAGCCGCTCTGGAACAGATTGCGGTTGCTGAACCCCGCGGCCTGCATCCCCTGTGGGGAAAACATCAGAACGCGTTTGCCGTTGAGGGTGAAGAAGTCCGGGCACTCCCACATATAGCCCATGGTGCTTTCCGCTTCATCCAGCACCCCCGCGTCCTGCCACTGGCGCAGATCGGCTGAACGGTACAGCCGCACCTGGCCGGTATCGCCTTCGCGCGCGCCGACGATCATGTACCAGCAGTCTCCTTCACGCCAGACCTTCGGGTCACGGAAGTGGTGCATACCCGGCGGGGTGTCGACCACCATCCCCTGACGCTCAAAGTGGATCCCGTCGCGGCTGGTGGCCAGACACTGCACCTGATACAGATTGGCTTCGTCGCCAGGATCGCCGTGGAACTTATGCCCGGTGTAAATCAGCGCCAGGGTATCGCCATCGACCACCGCCGAGCCGGAAAAGCAGCCGTCTTTATCCTCCGGGCCCTCCGGCGCCAGGGCTACCGGCAAATGCTCCCAGTGCACCAGATCCTTACTGCGCGCGTGCCCCCAGTGCATCGGTCCCCACTGGGTGGAGTACGGGTGATGTTGATAAAAGGCATGGTACCAGCCGTCGAACCACACCAGACCGTTTGGGTCGTTGATCCATCCGGCGCGGGCCGCCAGGTGATAGTGCGGATACCAGCGCAGATTCAGCGCCTGGCGTTGTGTCTGGAGTACCTGTTCAGCCCGGGAGATTGTGTAAGTCATCATTTTCACTCTTTTTGATTCAGATAGCGGTAGGTTGCGACACCAGCGGATCGGCGGAGGATTTGCCGGAGCGCAACAAGAAGATGGAAATAAAGGTGGTGCAGAACACCAGCAGGCCCATGATTAGGTAGGACTGGGCGAAGCCATATTTTTCATAGCTGTAGCCCGCCAGCGGCGACAATACGCTGGCGATAATCGAGCTGGTGCAGGCGAAGCCCACCAGATAGAGGGTGGAGGAGAGACGTTTATCGAAGTTGAGGCTGTTGTACTTAAAGATAGCCACCAGCAGTATCGGCAACTCCACCGCGTGCAGCAGTTTGGTGATGGAGATCAGCAGCGGCCCCTCCACCAGACCGGAGGCCACCATGCGCATCGCCATCACCATGCCGGCGAAAATCAGACCGTTTTTGGCGCCGATGCGGTTCACCAGCCACGGCGCGCAGAACATGCCGGCCGCCTCGAGGAACACCTGGAAGGAGTTGAGGTAGCCATACATCTCATTGCCTTCCTGCAGGGTCGCGAACTGCGATGAGAAATAGACCGGGAACTGCTGGTCATAGACGCCGTAAATGCAGGTGCCGATGACGAAGAAGACCAGCGCCCAAAAGCGCGGCAGCGTCAGCAGGCGCAGCGCATCTTCGAGGGTCACCTTACCGCCCGATACCGCCTCCTGCATCGCATGCGGCGCCGAGGAGACCCGCAGCCGCGCCAACAGGATAAAGAACACCAGCCCGGAACAGCTGGCGACGAGGAAGTTTAGCTGCGGATTGATGTTAAACAGCAGGCCGGCGAAGAAGGTGGCCACCGCCCAGCCCAGCGAGCCCCACATCCGCGCCCTGCCGAATTCAAACTGGCTCTGACGCGCCACCCTCTCGGTGTAAGATTCCAGCACGCCGATGCCGCCGTTAAAGGTCAAACCGATATAGATCCCGCCAAAAATGCTGCCCAACAGGACGTTGATTTTCAGCAGGTGGCCGAACAGCAGATACGCCGGACCAGAGAGGATCAGCAGCGCGGTGATATACCAGAGCAGATGTTTGCGCAGCCCCAGCTTGTCCTGGATAAATCCATAGCAAACTTGCGCAAACAGCGCGGAAACCGACAGTACGGCATAGATAATACCGGTATCGCCTGCCTTCAGCCCAACCTCCTGGTGAAGCCAGATAGAGAGCAAGGAGCCGGATGACGACCAGGTCACGAAAAAGAAAAACAGTAAGGCACTGAGCAACGGGTAGCTGTGTGAGTGAGGCGCTTTCATCATGACATTCTCGTGTTAGAGGAATGCAATCATGGTAACGTTAACAAAAAACAAAACGCAGGTGGATTCGCTGCGATATATGATGTTAATCACAAAAGTTAACGTTAACATAATGAAGATGCGATCGCGATCAAAAATCAACCGCAACATAGCTCACGACGGCGATAGCAGAAAATCGTTTCACTCTTTTACATCAGCGACTTAGTTGTATAGCCTGTACTCTGCGGCAATGGCGGAGGAAAAAATGGCGTCCCTGAAAGATGTAGCAAAACTGGCGAATGTATCTCTGATGACCGTCTCACGGGCGCTGAACACCCCGGAGCGGCTGAAGCCCGAGACACTGGCCCGCGTGCAGGCCGCCATCGCCGAGACCAACTACGTCCCCGACCTGTCGGCGAAGAAGATCCGCGGGGCGCGCGCCACCCCCAGCACCATCGGCGTGCTGGCGCTGGATACCGTCACCACGCCCTTTTCGGTGGAGATCACCCTCTCGATCGAAGAGACGGCCCGCGCCCACGGCTGGAACAGCTTTGTGGTCAATATGTTTTCTGACGATCGTCCGGAAGCGGTGGTCGACCTGCTCCTCTCCCACCGTCCGGACGGCATTATCTTTACCACCATGGGCCTGCGCCAGGTACCGCTGCCGGAAAAACTGCTGACTCTGCCCTGCGTGCTGGCCAACTGCGAAAGCCTCAGCCAGCCGGTGGCCAGCTATATCCCGGACGATGAACAGGGGCAGTACGACGCGGTGAAAGCCCTGCTTGCCGCTGGCTATCGTCGTCCGCTGTGCCTGCACTTACCCGCCAGCCAGCCGGCGACGATCCGCCGCCGCCGGGGGCTGGAGCGCGCCTGCCGGGAGGCCGGTATCGAACCGGACCATCTGAGCCATTCGTATATGGGCCAGGGCGATGAGCATTACCACGATATCCCGGCGGTGGTGCTGGCGCATATCCGCGAGGGTAAACCTGGCTTTGACTCAGTGATCTGCGGCAACGATCGCATCGCGTTTATGGTCTATCAGACGCTGCTGGGCCAGGGGTTACGCATTCCACAGGACGTGGCGGTAGTGGGATACGACAACATGGTGGGCATTGGCGATCTGTTTCTACCGCCGCTCTCCACAGTGCAACTGCCGCATTATGACATCGGGCGCCTGAGCGCCCTGCATATCATTCACGGCGACAACCATCGGGAGACGCGCAAAGTCGCCAGCCCGTGGTTGCCGCGCGCCTCACATTAACGATTACCGATGTTGCGCAGCTTCTCGCCCGCCATCAGGTTGCGCTCAATGTGCTCGAGGGTGACATTCTTGGTTTCCGGGATCAGCCAGAAGGTGATGCCGATAAAGGCCACGTTGAGCGCCGTGTAGAGCCAGAAGGTGCCGGCGGCGCCAATCGCGTCAAGCAGCGTCAGGAAAGTGGCGCCGATGATCATGTTCGACACCCAGTTGGTGGTGGTCGAGCAGGTGATACCGAAGTCGCGGCATTTTAGCGGCTGGATCTCGGAGCAGAGGATCCACACTACCGGCGCCGCGCTCATCGCATACCCGGCAATACACATCATGGTCATGCCGACGGAGAGCCAGGAGAGGCCGCTGGATGCGGTGCCATTGTCGAACTGCATCAGGCAGTAGCCCAGCACCAGAGTGCCCAGCGCCATCACGCTAAAGCCGATTTTCAGCGCTGGCTTGCGGCCCGCTTTATCCACTGTGAACACCGCAATAAAGGTGGCAAACATAAAGGTCAGGCCCACCACCAGGGTGGCGATCATCTGCTGTTCAGTAGTGGTAAAGCCCGCCATTTTAAAGATACGCGGCGCATAGTACATGATGATGTTCATGCCGGTGAATTGCTGCATCGCCTGCAGCAGCATGCCCAGGAACACTGCCCGGCGCACGTTACGATTGACCTTAAACAACGCCCAACCGCCCTGCTTCAGCTTGAGGCTCTCACGGATCTCGTTAAGCTCGTCGCGCGCCTTTTCCGAGGTATCGCGCAGCATCCGCAGCACTTCTTCCGCTTCGATATGGCGTCCCTTCTCCGCCAGCCAGCGCGGGCTGTTCGGCAAAAAGACGACCAGAATGATCAGGATCACCGCCGGTAGCGCCAGCACGCCCAGCATGGCGCGCCAGTTACCGCTGTAGCTAAAGGCGGTATCGGAAAGAAACGCCAGCACAATGCCAAGGGTGACCATCAGCTGATACATACTGATCATTTTCCCGCGCACGTTCTCGCTGGCCATCTCGGAGAGGTACAGCGGCGCGGTATAAGAGGCAATCCCGACTGCCACGCCCAACACCACGCGGGCCACCAGCAGCACCTCCACGCTGGCGGCAAAAGCGGATCCGATAGAGCCGGCCACAAAGAGTACGGCCCCCGCCATCAGGCTGTATTTACGACCAAGGCGGAACGACAGCCAGCCGTTAAACAGCGCGCCTATCGCCGCCCCCAACATCATGCTGCTAACCACCCACTCCTGAAGCTGGCTGGATAAGGTGAAATGGTCGGTTATAAAGGGCAACGCTCCGGATATCACGCCGATATCCAGGCCAAAGAGCAAGCCCGCCACCGCCGCGGCGATGGAAACAAACCAGTTCATCCGCCGGGTATCACGTTGCGTCCGCGGCGATAATGTAGAGTCGTTACTGATTGAAGTCATTTTTTTCCTGCCACACAGAGTAAGACATAAGACGAAAGTACGTGACTGGTGGATGAATGGGTCAGGCAGGATAAGCCAAAGATATGGACTATATTGCTGGCAGGATGGGTTTTGTGATGGACATTAAACTTTCAAAGTAACAAAAAATGCGTTTCCAATAGTTAATAACCCTGTTTATACAGAGCGGTAACATTATACCTGTGTTCCGGAGTATGGACGATCCGCACTTTTGCGTATGGACAATAATTGCTCAGATGGCCGGAGCGATACCACAGACTCCGGCCATCGCGGACGGTTAGCGCGCCAGCCAGCCGCCGTCCACCGCCACCGTGTAGCCATTGATGTAATCGGAGGCTGAGGAGGCAAGGAACACGACTGGCCCCATCAGATCGGCCGGTAGCCCCCAGCGCCCGGCGGGAATGCGATCGAGGATTTCGCTGCTACGCTGCTCGTCGGCGCGCAGCTGCTGGGTGTTGTTGGTCGCCATATACCCCGGGGCGATGGCGTTGACGTTGATGTTGTGTTTGGCCCACTCGTTGGCCAGCAGGCGGGTGACGCCCATCACCGCGCTTTTGGATGCGGTATACGACGGCACGCGGATCCCCCCCTGGAACGACAGCATGGAGGCGATGTTAATGATCTTCCCGCCGCTGCCCTGGGCGATAAAGTGTTTCGCCGCCGCCTGGGACATAAAAAATACGCTCTTGATGTTGAGGTTCATCACGTCGTCCCAGTCTTTTTCGCTGAACGCCAGCGCGTCCTCGCGGCGAATCAGGCCGGCATTGTTGACCAGAATATCAATATGGCCGAACTCCGCCACCGCCCGCTCCAGAAGCTGAGGAATACCGTCGATCTGGCGCAGGTCGGCGGTCAGGCTAAGAAAACGGCGTCCCAGCGCGGTTACTCGCTCGATAGTCTCCACCGGTTCGACGATATTGATACCGACAATATCGCAGCCCGCTTCAGCCAGCCCGAGGGCCATCCCCTGACCTAAACCGGTATCGCATCCGCTCACGACGGCCACTTTTCCCTGCAGGGAGAATGCATCAAGAATCATATTATGTTCCTTAGTCGTTCAGAGCCTGCTGTTTGCAGGCAAGGTTCTCTCGGCCCGGTCCGCGCCGGCGGCGCGACTGAGCGTGGGGCGAACTCTCGGGCATAGCCCACCATAATGAAAATAAAACAGAGTTCCGTTTTGCTGATGGGTGCCATCTTAGCCCCGCCCCCAGCCATTTTCAATATTATTTAAAACGATGTTTCATTTTTTATGATGATTACAAAAAAAGAAAAAGCAAAGGAGCCTCCCGGCACGCGCCAGGCCGGAAAAGGTTTTGAAAAGATGAAGATTCAACCGATTGTCTGCAGAGGTGCCGAAGCGAAGCCAGCAGCCCGCTGAAAACGCGGGAATTACGCTGAACTGCGTGAGCCATCACAAATAATGAAACAATGTTTTGATAAATTAATACCCGTCTTTTAAAACATATCACTCAGCGACACGCCTCTGGTCTAGCGGCATCGCAGGAAAGAAAGGAGCACTACATGGCTAAAGGCATGCGGGTCAAACTGAATTATCACGTCAGCCACGATCCGGATACCGGGGCGGAAGTCACCCGCTTAACCCCCCCGGAGGTCACCTGTCATCGCAACTACTTCTATCAGAAGTGCTTTTTTAACGATGGCAGCCATTTACTGTTCGCCGGCGAGTTTGACGGCCACTGGAACTACTATCTGCTGAATATCGCCAGCGCCGAGGCCGTCCAGCTAACCGAAGGCGCCGGGGATAACACCTTCGGCGGCTTCCTCTCCCCGGACGATAAGTCGCTTTATTACGTGAAAAATGACCGTATCCTGCTGGAAGTCAACCTGACCACCCTCGCCGAGCGCGAAGTTTATCGCGTTAGCGATGACTGGGTAGGGTATGGCACCTGGGTGGCAAACAGCGATTGCAGCAAACTGGTGGGCATTGAGATTGCCAAAAGCGACTGGACGCCACTCAACGACTGGCAGATTTTCCATGATTTCTTCCATAAAGGACCGCACTGCCGCCTGCTGCGCGTCGACCTGCTCAGCGGTGAGAGCCAGGTGATCCATGAGGAAAAAATCTGGCTGGGACACCCGATCTATCGTCCCTTCGACGACCATACCGTCGCCTTCTGCCATGAAGGGCCGCACGATCTGGTGGACGCCCGCATGTGGCTGGTCAACGAGGATGGCAGCCATGTTCGCAAAGTCAAAGCGCATGCTCCAGGCGAAAGCTGTACTCATGAATTTTGGGTGCCGGACGGTTCGGCGCTGATCTACGTCTCCTATCTGAAAGGCCAGCAGGGGCGGACGATCTATCGCTTTGATCCCGAAAGCGGCGTCAACGAGGCCCTGATGACGATGCCGGCCTGCTCGCATCTGATGAGCAATTTCGATGGCACGCTGCTGGTAGGCGATGGCTCAGGTACACCGGTGGATGTCAAGGATACCGGCGGCTACTCCATTGATAACGATCCCTGGCTGTATGTCTTTAACGTGGCGGAAAAGCGCTACTTCCGCGTCGCGCGCCATGATACCTCGTGGGCGACGGTGGCCAACAGCCGCCAGGTAACGCACCCGCACCCCTCATTTACCCCGGACGATAGCGCCATTCTGTTCAGCTCCGATAAAGACGGTAAACCGGCCATCTATATCGCGAAATTACCCGCGCACCCGTCAATGCTGAGCGCCTGATCCACGCCACACTTCTTTCTGTAACTGGCCTTGCCCTCCTTCATGGAGGGCTTTTTTTGTCCCTTCTCTTTCCCCCATAAAAAAACCCCGGCTGACGGCGCCGGGGAAAACAAACGATGAGGGATGAATGGTCGGTCAGAACGAGTAGGCCACCCCAACGCGGAAGCGGGTCTGACGATCGCTGCGGTCGTTCACCCCGACGTTGCCAATTTCACCATACGGCGACCAGTTATTATCCAGCTTATAGGCCACCTTCACGTTATATTCCTGCGAGTAGGGTTTATTGTCGTTGCGGCTGACCCCTTCCGAGCTGCGGGCATAGACATAGTTCAGCTCTGTACGCCAGTCGCCGAGGACAAATCCGGCCCACGCGTCGCCGCGGTTAACTTTGTCATCATCTTTGCCGGCGTTGTTCGGGTAGCGGGTGTACTCATAGCGATAGCGAGCGGCGACATAGAAGCCGTTGTCGAAACTGTACTGCGCGTGCAGGTGCGGCTTGTAGATGGAGCGGCTGTCGTTGCTCTCAATGGTAAATCCGGGGGTGAGGAACAGGTTCGACGTTGCTTTCCAGCGCCAGCTGATGGTGTCTTCATGGCCATTGCCCACCACGTCCGAATAGGGTTGCGAACCGTTGTCGCCGCCTGAGCGCCATTTAGCCTCGACGGTAAAGCCTAAGCCGTTGGCAAAGCGGTGAGAAACGGAGACGCGGTCAGCATTACTTTTATCACTCTTTCCGCCATCAATAAATTCATGACGTAAATCTATCGTTACCGCGGTTGCTGCAAAAGACATACCGCAGAGGGCGGCGAGAACCAGAGAGCGTTTTAACATAGGGTACCCTTACAATAAATAAAATGACATTTCGTTTTTATGAAACATCATTTTATTTTTTAGGCACCATAGTTTTAGTGACCAGGATCGTAGTTATTTGTTTCAAAAAAGGTGGCACAACAAGACGTGACGAAGCTCAATAATTTCGCCGGGGAGAGTGAAAGAGAGAGGGGAAAAAATAAGGGTTCGGCAAAGCACGGCGCATAAAAAAGGCCTCCCGCAGGAGGCCATGGAAATCGAGGTATAGCGCTATGCGCGTTCTACCGCCAGCGCCACGCCCTGACCGCCGCCAATGCACAGCGTCGCCAGACCTTTGCGGGCATCGCGCTTGATCATTTCATGCACCAGCGACACCAGAATCCGGCAGCCGGAGGCGCCGATGGGGTGGCCGAGGGCGATCGCGCCGCCGTTGACGTTGACCCGGCGCTCATCCCACTCCAGTACCCGGCCAACCGAGATCGCCTGAGCGGCAAAGGCCTCATTGGCTTCGATCAGATCGACGTCGTCCAGCCGCCAGCCGGCCCGCTCCAGACAGCGACGGGTGGCATGCACCGGGGCAATGCCCATCAGCGCCGGATCGACGCCGACGCTGGCGAAGGCGCGGATCCGCGCAAGGATCGGCAGCCCCAGCTCCAGCGCTTTAGCCTCGCTCATCATCATTACCGCCGCCGCGCCGTCATTGATGCTTGAGGCGTTGCCGGCGGTCACCGATCCAAGGCGATCGAAGGTGGGCTGCAGGCTGGCCAGCCCTTCCGCGCTGGCATCCACCCGCGGTTGTTCATCGGTATCCACGGTGCGCGCCGCGCCGTTATGCTCGGTGACAACCGGGACGATCTCATCGCGAAAGCGACCGGAATCAATCGCCTTGCGCGCCTTATGCTGTGAGCTGAGCGCCCAGGCGTCCTGCAGCTCGCGACTGATGCCAAATTCCCGGGCCAGGTTTTCCGCCGTGACGCCCATATGATAATCGTTGAAAGCATCCCACAGCCCATCATGCACCAGACTGTCAATCAGCTGGCTGTTGCCCAGCTGGGCGCCGGTGCGGCTGTCGGTAAGCACATGCGGAGCTCGGCTCATATTCTCCTGGCCGCCAGCGATCACCACGTCCGCTTCCCCGCACTGGATCGCCTGGGTAGCGAGGTGCAGAGCCTTCAGGCCGGAACCGCAGACATCGTTAATGGTGATAGCCGATACGGTGTTAGGCAGCCCACCGCGAATAGCGGACTGACGCGCCGGATTTTGTCCGGTCCCCGCGGTCAGCACCTGGCCGAGGATCACCTCATCCACGCTGTGCGGATCGATTCCCGTCTTCTCCACCAGCGCCTTCACCACCACGCTCCCCAGCTCGACGGCTGAATGGCGCGATAATGCGCCCTGAAAGCAGCCAATCGGCGTTCGCAGCGCGCCGACGATCACGACATCCTTCATCCTCTACCCCTGCCCATGCATTTGCGCAAAGAAACAGCGATATACTAGATAATTGTTATCAAAAAACTTTGTAATTGTTTAAAAAAAGTGAAGCCAATCACAAAGAAATAGCTATTCGTTAACGTTCACGCCGCTGCAGATGCTGACGCAGCCAGCTGCCGGCCGCTCCCGGCGGCGCTTTCTTATTCCACAGCAGATCGACTGATATTGCCCGCGGCCAGCCGGGGATATCGAGCGCCACCAGCCCGCCCTGCGGCGCAAACTCCGCCACCAGCGCGCTGGGCAGAATGCACCAGCCGAACCCCTGCGCCGCCATGCTGAGCAGCAGCAGGTAGTTTGGCGCCGACCAGACCTGGCCTGCGGCAGGTTCGGTGGCGCTGGCCAGAAAGGTGCTCAAACGCAGCTCGCGCCAGCTGCGCAGCTCATCCCAGGCGACCTTACCCTGCGCCGCCAGCGGATGGCCAGGGGCTACATAAATGCCCATCGCCGTCTGTAGCGGCAGGCGGGTGCTGCCGATATCGGTGGGGTAGCGCTCCCTCGCCTCAATCAGCCCCACCTGGGCGCGGGATTTTTGCAGGAGATCGATCACATCCTCGTCTTCGCCAATCAAACACTCAAACTCGGTATGAGGAAAGCGGCGGTCAAACTGCACCAGCAGATCTTCCAGCACGTCCGGGTGCAGAGTATCGGAGAGCACGAAGGTCAGCCGCGGCTCCGTCTCGCCGGACAGCGACACAGCCAGTTCGTCCAGCCGCTCGCTGGCGGCAAGAATCGCTTTGACATAGCTCAGCACCTGCTCCCCCTGCGGGGTCAGCGTCGGTTGCCGCGTTGCCCTGTCAAAGAGGATTACACCGAGATCGGCCTCCAGATTGGCGATGGCGGTACTGATCGTCGACTGACTTTTACGCAGGCGGCGGGCGGCGGCGGAGAACGATCCGCTGTCGACCGCCTCGACAAAGGCGGTTAAGGCTTCCGGTGAATAACGCATGATGTATCTACAATATCGATGGGTCCTATCTTTTGTTTATCATATTTTTCCATAAACTGCCGGGTAATTTCCTGTTCAGGCTAAAACTGGAGGTAGCTCGCCATGCAACAGACCCCACATCAGCGCAAGACGCTCACCGAACGCGTTATCCACGCCATCACCTTCGAAGGACTGGCGACGCTGATCCTCGCCCCTACCGCCGCCTGGCTGATGCAGCGCTCGGTAGTGGAGATGGGCGGACTGAGCATTCTGCTCGCCACCCTGGCGATGGTATGGAACATTATCTATAACGCGGCGTTCGATCGCCTGTGGCCGGTCTCCCGCGTCCCCCGCCAGCTGAAAGTACGCGCCCTGCACGCGCTCGGTTTCGAAACCGGATTCGTCATCATTGGCGTCACCATGGTGGCGATCGTGCTGGGCGTCTCGCTGCTGCAGGCGTTTATGCTGGAGATCGGTTTTATGCTTTTCTTCCTGCCCTACACCATGGCCTTTAACTGGGTATGGGACACCCTGCGCGAGCGCGTTATTCGTCACCGCCGCCCGCGCCAGACGGCGCGCGGTTAATCCCGGCGCGGATCTTCGACGATCCGTCGCGACTTTATCACCAAAAACTATCGCAACAGACGAACCATAAATATGGTAAATTGCACTCCTTTTTTTTGGTTTGACGGTTGATAAAGTCGCATAATGTCTAAAATTTGGTCTAAAGAAGAAACTCTATGGAGTTTTGCCTTATATGGCACTGCAGTAGGCGCTGGGACGCTATTTCTACCGATCCAGCTGGGTTCGGCTGGCGCCATTGTGCTGTTCATCACCGCGCTGGTCGCCTGGCCGCTCACTTACTGGCCCCACAAAGCGCTGAGCCAGTTTATTCTCTCGGCCAATATCGCGCCGGGAACCGGGATCACCGGCGCAGTTAATCACTACTATGGTAAGAAAATTGGCAACCTGATCACCGGCCTCTATTTCCTTGCCTTCTTTGTGGTGGTGCTCATCTACGCCGTGGCCATCACCAACTCGCTGGCCGAACAGGTGGCGCATCGCACGCCGATGACCCCAGGGCTGCGTGCGCTGCTGAGTCTGGGGGTCGTGCTGGTCCTCAACCTGATCTTTCTCATGGGACGGCAGGTCACCATCAAGGTGATGGGCTTTCTGGTCTTCCCGCTTATCGCCTGTTTCCTGTTTCTCTCCCTCTATTTAATCCGCGACTGGCATCCGGAGCATCTCACCAGCCAGATGCAGTTCAGCCCGCAGACGCTCCACCAGGTCTGGATCTCTATTCCCGTGATGGTTTTCGCTTTTAGCCATACGCCGATCATCTCGACTTTTGCTATCGATCAGCAGGAGAAACACGGCGACCTGGCCATGGGTAAATGCAAAAAAATCATGAAGGTGGCCTACACCATCATCTGCGCCAGCGTGCTGTTTTTTGTCTTCAGTTGTCTGCTGGCGATCCCGGCAACCTATATAGAGACCGCCCGCGATCAGGGGGTGACTATCCTCTCCGCCCTGTCGATGGTGCCAGGCGCGCCGGGATGGCTGGCGGTGACCGGCATCATCGTCGCCGTCGTCGCTATGTCGAAGTCGTTTCTCGGAACCTACTTCGGAGTGATTGAGGGCGCCAGCGAAATCGTCAAAAGCTCGCTGGGCCTGCTGGGCGTGCGTAAGAGCCGCGCTTTCAACCGCGCGATGTCGATCCTGCTGGTCTCCGCCTTCACTTTTGCGGTGTGCTTTATCAACCCGAATGCGATCTCAATGATCTACGCTATCAGCGGACCGCTTATCGCCATGATCCTGTTTATTATGCCCACGCTGTCGACATGGCTCATTCCGGCGCTGAAGCCGTACCGCTCGGTGGGTAACGCCATTACGCTGGTGGTTGGTCTGCTCTGCGTGTCGGTGATGTTCTTCGGCTAATCCCCTCTGGCGACAGCGGCTGCCTGAGCTGCTGTCGCACATTCTGACAATATTCTCCCCCTTGCCTTCCTTGTGAGCGGATTACACTTACGGCTTAGCCACCGTGAGGAGAGTTCTTATGTCCAGTGTCACCTTATCCGGTCGCGGCACGCTCGGCGATCGCCAGGTCTATCGCTTAGGTTACGGCGCGATGCAGCTGGCCGGCCCCGGTGTTTTCGGCCCGCCCAAAGATCCTGAAGAAGCGGTGCGCGTACTACAGGCCGCCGTCGAGGCCGGGATAAACCATATCGATACCTCTGATTTCTACGGTCCACATGTCACCAATCAGTTGATCCGCAAAGCGCTCCACCCCTACCCTGACGATCTGTGCATTGTCACCAAGGTCAGCGCCCGCCGTGACGAGAAAGGCAACTGGCTACCGGCCATGTCGCCCGCCGAACTGACCCAGGCCGTTGAAGACAATTTGCGTCACCTGGGGCTCGAGGTACTGGAAGTGGTTAATCTGCGCAGTATGCTGAGCCCGCACGGCCCGGTGGAGGGTTCGCTGGAGGCGCCACTCGCCACCCTGCTGGAACTGAAAGAGCGAGGATTAATCCGCCATATCGGCCTCAGCAACGTGACGGCAAAGCAGGTCGCGGATGCGCAGAAAATGACGCCCATCGTCTGCGTGCAAAACCTTTATAACGTTGCCCATCGCGCCGACGACGCGCTGGTGGATGCGCTGGCCGCCCAGCACATCGCCTGGGTGCCCTTTTTCCCGCTGGGCGGTTTTACGCCGTTGCAGGCGCAGGAGTTGAACGAGGTCGCGGCTTCGCTTGAGGCGACGCCGATGCAGGTCGCCCTCGCCTGGCTGCTCCAGCGAGCGCCAAATATTCTGCTGATCCCCGGCACCTCCTCCCGCACGCACCTCGCGGAAAATATTGCCGCTGCTGAGCTGGTCCTGCCCGCGGAAGCGCTGCGCACCCTCGATAATATCGCCACCGCCGCGCGCCGCTGACCTGCCAGACAAAATGGAGGGAACCCTATCCCTCCTCAATATTTGCCTGGAAAAACCTCACCGCTACTGGCACTATAGATCCTACAAATGGGGCGTGATCGACGATCGTTCTCTCATTATCCCCGTTAATTAAACTTAAGTTTTTATCCTTCGACCGGTCTCCAGCTTGGAGGCCGTTGTCGTTTTTGTCATGACCAAAATTCGAAACTCTTGATTACAGGAAATACAATATCAAATTCCAAGTTTATACATATCAATCTGGCTGCAAAGATAGTCAATAACATCAAACGCTCATAAAAACATCTGATTAACCCAATCAGAATGTTGCTATTGCTATAAGAAAAATCAAACGCCTCACGACAACTATTTACAAGGGATGCATATGACAGAGGGAACGATAAAGACCAGTAAGTATGAAATTATTGCTATTTTCAGAGAGGAGTTGCGCAAACGTACTGAAATTGAAATATTTTTTAACAACACCAGTATCATAACCCAACTGACGCGCGTGGACTTTGCCGAGTTTCATATTCAGACCCATCGCAAAATCCCGTCCGGGCATAAAATTCGCTTTCTCCTGCATAGCGATTCAGGGAAAATAGAGTTTAATGCGGCCCTGACAAAACATGACAATAGCGGTGTCGATAAAGGTATCCGCTACGCTTTTTCATTGCCTGAATGCCTGCAGGTAGTGCAGCGTCGCCGCGATCCCCGCTTTCGTTTACGCCATGAGCATGACTTTTATTGCCGCGGCCGCCATAAAAACGGCGAAAACTATCTTTTCGATATCAAAGACATTTCAGATGGCGGTTGCGCATTGATGACCAAAACGCCAAATCTTAAATTTCTCAGCCACAACGCCTTACTGAAAAACGCCGTACTTATGCTTGCAGAATATGGCGAGATCACCATCGACCTGGTGGTCAAAAATGTCATTGTTATCACCCTGGATAACGCTAATGAAGAGAGTGAGAGCTACTATCAGATATCCTGCCAGTTTAAGTTCCGCCATCTCGATGACCAGCGCAGAATAGAGAAGATACTGCTGGACCTGATCTTAGAAGCCAAGCGCAAAAAGAGAATCTGACAACCTTGGACAGTATATTGCTGTACACCAATGACAATCTCATTGGTCACTCAATCTATCACTACCTTATTGATAGCCATGAAAATGCCACCCGACTGAGTTATGCCGATGTCATCCATGAGAAACATCTGCCACTGGCCCAGACGATTATTTTCAATTTAATTAATAAGGATATTTCTGCCATCAGAATCGTCGATCTGCTGAATGCGCTCCGCCTTTCCCTGCTGCGCTGCCAGCAGCCGGTGCTAATGGTGAAAAGCGACATTGTCGGGCTGTGCAGAGAGTTGATAAACTTTGACAACGCTATGATTATTAGTGAGAAATCTCCGCTAACTCTTTTTTCATCTATCGTCCAGCGCGCCAAAGGCGTCAGCGAACTGCCGCCGCGAGGATTGCGCAAACAGCTTTCACCACGGGAGTGTCAGATCCTCGAACTGCTCATTGCCAACAATAATAATAAGCGTATTGCCGCCCTGCTCGGCATTGCTCATAAAACGGTTCATAGCCACCGCATCCATATCATGCAAAAACTGGGTATTGATAATTCCCGCACTATGAATCAGCGTATTGCCGCTCTCCATCAATGCTAAATGTTCTCCCGGTAAATCAGTAGCGGATAAAGCGTACTTATTCGCTGTTGATTTACATTTCCCGCCATTCCCATTAATCATCAGGTAGCCTATAATTAATGTATCCTCTGCCTATTGTCTGACTAACCTCGTGAAGAGGGATAATGAACACTAAAATATTCGAAGACAACATTTTATCTCGTAATGATATCGCTGTACGCTACGTCTTTCAGAAAATGTTTTCCCCACAAGGTACTCTGGTCGCGGTGGAATGCTTAAGCCGCTTTGATAATCTTTCTATTTCCCCCGAAGATTTTTTCCGCCATGCTACCGCCGCCGTTCGTGAACGTATTTTTCTCGAACAACTGGCACTGATTGAAAAGCATAAATCCTGGTTTTTACGTAACCATATTTCCGCAACAATTAACGTTGATGACCATATCCTGAACCTGTTGCGCCAGAAGGATATAAAAGCCAAAGTCGCCGCCCTGACCTGCGTCCATTTCGAGGTAACCGAAAACGCCGAGAATCTGCTGCATAATTCTCTTGCCGCCTGGCAGAGCCCACAGGATACCTCACTGTGGCTCGACGACTTCGGCTCCGGCTACGCGGGAATTAACGCTATTCGCGGTTATCACTTTGACTATGTGAAAATTGATAAGGATTTTTTCTGGCACCTGATGCGCAAAGAGTCCGGCCGCCAGCTGATGGATGCGCTGGTGACCTTTTTATCGCGCAACCATCATAATGTGATTATTGAAGGTGTCGAAAGCGAAGCCCATAAAGAATGGCTGCAGGGAATGGAGTGGTTTGCTATCCAGGGACATTACTGGCGGGAAGTCAGTATTGAACAACTGGTCGCCGATGATATTGCCATGTAAAAAAAGCCGGGAATTCCCGGCTTTTTAACGTCACTTAATTATAAACTAATTCCCACGTTGCCCAGCTGGTAATCGGCCCGCTGGTGGCGCTTTTCGGCGTTGGCGAAACATAGCCAACGTAATAGGTGAACAGGCCGCCGCTGACCGCGCTTTCCTGCAAACGCACCTGATTTTGCTGCGGGTCCGCCGGGACAATTTTATTACTCTTATCCAGAGTATTATTATCGTTAGTCGATAGGGCCAGATAAATATTCTGCGCTCCATCCGGCAAGGTATTGGCCAGATACCCGGCGTTTTCGTTACCGACCGCCGTCAGTAAAAAACCATCGACCCAGCGCACGCTGACCCGACGCACCTCATCCTGCGAGGCTGCCCCACCATCATGGCGCAGCTGGCAGTTTGACAGTGCCAGGGTAAACGGCTGCGGTTTCATAAACGCCCCGGCCCCGCGATCGTGGACTTCCGCCAGGCTGACCGGCGCCAGCCAGACATTACCGCTGCCGGCATGCTGGCCGCCGTTTAGCGCGACGCTACAGGAAATATCCGTCACCCGCCCGGCAAAATCGACCCGTCCGCGATCGTAATTGGTCTCAAAACCCCACGCCGAGGGGGCGGCGAGGCTGCCGCAAAATAGCAGCCACGCGATAGTGTTTTTCGGCAATCCCTTCATTCCCCCTCCCGTATTAATCGTACGTCAGGTTAAAGATCATATGCGACTCCACCTCGCCGGTGCTGGTCGTCGGGCCATACTGATAAAAACGCGCGTGCAGCGGTATGGTGATGTAGCGGGTCTCCTGATTATTCAAGCGGCCGACGGTGTATTTCTTATTAAACTGCAGCGGGGAGCCATCCTTCAGCACCTGGATGCCAATGCCTTTCGCCATCCCGCTGCCGGCTTTTTCATTCAGCAAGGCGCCCATGGTAGCGGTAGTGCTGGTGGCCAGGGTACCGGAGAACGAGGTGCTAATGTTGGCATATCCCGTTTCACTCAGGCCGCCGCTGCACTGCAGGTCGATATTAAAATCCTTCCCGCCGGCGGTGGTGCCGACCCCTTTCAGGTCGGTGCGCCGGATGGAACCCACATCGACATTCATATTTTTCCCGCTCAGCACCGAACAGGAGGGCGAGACCACGGTGATGGCGTTGGCGCTCAGATAGGTTTCGAGGATCGGGTTACCGCCGCTCTCCCAGTCGTAGGAGGTGTACTTACCCGCCGCCAGGGTGCCGCTGCCGGTGGTTGCCGCGGTTTTGATAATCTCCAGCGTAAAGCGCGACCCTTCGAGGGAATAGTTGGTGGTGTTATATACCCGGGACGAAAAGACGTCGGGATAGACGATATTTACCGTTGCGCCGCCGCGGCTGAAACGCATGCCGATTCCCGGCACGTTGGTGGAGTAGATTTTATTTCCAAGGTCCGTGGCCCCTGGCGACACGATCTTCGCCGCAAAGCGGTTGGTGCCGGAAGTACAGCGATAGCTTGCCCCGCCGGGAGCGCTCATCGTCCAGTCGCGGGTAAGGATCACCGAGCCCACCGGCAGATCCGGGGGCACCACCACCCTGCCCACCACCATGTCCAGCATCACCGTTGGCGATGAGAGACGCGTACAGGAGGCCCAGGACGAGGTGGTTCCCAGCGCCATTAAGACGATAAAAAGCGTTAGTAATTTCCTCAGCGACATACGCTATCCTTTGTTGTTTGCTGTCCCAGATCCACCGAACACTGCCCGCCGCTCCACTTCACAATCGCGCGTTTGGCGTTCGCATCGCTGATAAACATCATGCTGCCCTGGCCGACAACGCCGATCTCCTTGCCGTCGGGGGAGAAAATACTTGCCGCAAACGGCAACGGCTCGTGGTTCGCCTGGCGCGCCTGCAGGGTGAGGTTGTTCTGCACCTTAGTGCCGAACGCGACCTTAACCACGCTGCCTTCCCACGGCACAACCTGCGCCACGGTGCGATCGAAGGCCACGTCGTCATGGCTGCCTTTCGGGTCGATTTCCACGGCGTTAATCCGGTACGGGCGCAGATACGGCAGGATGGCGTAACCATTGCTGTCCACACGGGTGCCCGGCGATCCCGGAAGCATCGCCCCGGCCGCGTCTTTGGCTTCAATCAGGGCCATCGTCGAGCCGCTTTCCGGTGAGAACACCACGCCGCCGCTGTGGGCGATCATCGTCCCGCTGGCGCCAATGCCGCTCTGACGATAGCCTTCGCCCTGGCTGTAGCTGCCGTTGAGGGTGGTCCATGGCGTACGGTAGCTGCCGTTGAGCGCCACATCATGCTGACCGCCGGTGGCGGTGGTGGTCGACACGCCGTAGTTAAGGTTGTTTTCACTGTCCAGCGAACCGTTGATACCAATCTGCGAGCTGGCAAAGCGCGAGTTATTGAACGAGGTGTTCGACGTCAGGTTGGCGGTGCGGTTATCGCCAAACCACAGCGGGTAGCTGAAGTTGAGTGAAATACGATCGTCGCGACGATGACCGGAGCTGTCTGGCGTATAGACGCGCTGCGCGCTCGCCGACCAGGAGAGACGACCAAATGAATTGTTGTAGCTGACCTGATACTGCTTCTCGGTCCCGGAGCGGTTCCAGTAATCGGAGATACGGCCGCTGAGATAAAACCCGCCCCAGCCGTCCGGCAGGTTCTGGTTCACCGTGAAGGTCATGCCGTTTTTTTGCCGCCACAGGGTGTAGTTGCTGCGACTATTTTTTTCCTGATCGACGGCGTACAGCGCGTCGTTGAGGTTGTAATAACCTTTCGTCGAGTAGCGATACGCCGCCAACACGATGCTGGTCTGGGTATCGGTAAACATGCGGTTAAAGGTCGCGCGATAGCTCTGACCCGAGTCATCATGGGCATCGCTCTTCAACCGAGAATGGGTGACGTCAAAAGAGAGCGCGCCGATGCCGGTGTTCATCCCGGTCCCCACCAGGAAGGCCTGATAGTCGTCAAAACCGGTGACCCCGGTGTAGCCGGTCAACAGATTGTTGATCCCGTGCTGCCAGGTCGCCTGATAGAGCATCGGCTTGTTGCGCAGCGCGCTGTCGTCCACTTTACCGGCGGAGAGCGCGTAGCGGGTCATGCCCGGGCGCAGCAGCTGGGCGACGGAGGCGTAAGGCACGCTAAACACTTCTACCGAGCCATCCGCTTCTTTCACCGAGACCTCAAGATCGCTGCCATAGCCGGAAGGATAGACATCCTGCAGGGTAAACGGTCCGGGCGGAACGGTGGTCTGATAGATAATATTGCTGCCCTGACGCACGGTGACGAGGGCGTTGCTCTGCGCCACGCCGCGAATTTCCGGAGCATACGAGCGCATGCCGTCCGGGAACATATTGTCATCGGTGGAAAGATTAACCCCGCGCAGACCGATGGTGTCGAAAAATTCACCATTGGTGAAAATCTGCCCGCCGCTGACGATGGAGTTGAGCTGTGGGATAGGGCGCTGGAGATAGGTCTGGTTGCTGTTCCAGTGCGCTTTACCCTGCTGCTGCTGCCAGTTCAGGTTGCCGATGTGCTTCAGCAGCCAGCCGTCCCACGACAGTCCGGCGTTGACGCCCAGATAGGCGCTGCTGTTATCCGACCCGCCTACCGAAGAGGTATGGCTGTTCCAGGCGTTCGCCATCCAGCCAAGATTGAGCGCGGTAATACCTTTGTCCCAGAACTCCGGGCTGACATAGTTTTTCAGGCGTTGATCTTCATAGATCTGCGGTACCGAAATGTTCAACCGCAGGGAGGACTGGACCAGGTTGTCTTTGACGTTTTCTTCGTTGCGCCAGGATTTGAGGCTACCGCAGTAGCCCTCCTGCTCGCTCAGCTGCGGATTGAGCTTTTCCGCCGCGATGCCATATTGGGCCAGCATCGCTTTGGTGTAGCAGACGCCCAGCCGACCATCTTTATCGCGCGCGATGCGTAAATCGTAGCGCCCTTTCCACTCGTCGTTGGTGTAGACGTCAAGGGAGTAAGTGCCTTCGGTAATCGCGCTGGTCGAAAAGCGCGACAGATCGACCTTTTCGCGACTGCCGACAATAAAGCCGTCGTTAAACTGATATACCGTTCCCGGGTTTTCCTGTCCGCTGGAAAATGGCGGAAAGCAGCACAGCGCGATGGCGATCGCGGTGCTTAATCTTCCCGGGCAGAATGACCTCTGCTTCATTAGCTTTTCCCTTATTTAACGGCCACTTTCACTGCGACATCGGCGCCATAGTCATTAATGTTGTTAACGGTCAGGGTTTCGCCGCGGTTGACGGCGGAGGAGAGCGCCACCGTCTGGCTGGACTGCGGCGCCAGCATCACGGTTTTGCTGTTCAGGGCTTTACCGCCGTCGCGGGAAATACGGCTGACGGTAATGTAGAACGGCGTCGGGTTGTTGATGGCGAGACTACTGCCGCTGGCGGTCAGGGTCAGCTTCTCGGCCGCCGCATCGCGGTTGCCCAGTCCGGCAGGACGATAAATAAATTTAAAGCGCGAACGGATCGCCAGCTGCAGCACGTTCTGGCCTTCATTTTTCTGATTGGCCACCACCGGCGGAATTTCCAGCAGATTCAGCCACCACAGCGTCTCTTTATCTTTCGCCAGACCGGCGCTGCTACCGAGCTTAATACGCAGCGTCTGGCCGCTCTTGGCGTCAACGCGCGAAATCGGCGGGGTGATAATAAACGGGGTGGTAATGGTATCCGGTGTGGCATCGGCATCGCCGTTATCCAGCCAGGCCTGCGCCAGCGCCGGACGGTCGGCGTTATTTGAAAGCTGTACCGTTATTTCTTTTTCATTTTCTGGATAAATAAAGCGGGTACCGTTAACAATAATATTGTTGGCATGGGCCGCAAAACTAAAAATGAAACAGAAAAAAAGGGCAATACGCTTCATGCTGACCTCAGAATAAAAATACAAGCGGCGGACATTGCCGCTTTATTATTGTTATTAACTGCCCCATCGCGGGGCAGTTTTATTTTCTGACGGAATTACTGGTAAGTAATTTCGTAAGTCGCGTAGCTGTTAACCACACCGGTGGTTACCGTGGTCGGCGCGCTGGTGGCGTAGCCTACGTAGTAGGTGAAACGCGCGCCATCAGCTACAGCGGAAGCGTCGCCTTTCGCTTTCGGCTGAGTGCTGTCACCCGGGATGATTTTGTTGGTCAGCGCGGTAGCGTTGTCAGTAGACAGCACCAGCTGGATGTTCTGAGCACCGGAAGCTTCGGTGTTCGCCAGGTAGCCCTGTTGTTTGCTGGTTGCGCCAGCCAGCAGGTTACCGCCGGTCCAGTTCACGCCCAGTTTGCTTACGTCATCCTGTTTAGTGCCATCAGCAGCCTGGCAGTTAGAGACGTCAATGGTGAAAGATTTCGGTTTCAGGTAAGTATCCGCTGCTGCCGCTTTAACTTCAGTCAGGGTTACCGGAGACAGGTAAACGTTCGCATCGCTGCCCTGGCCGTTAACGGAAACAGTACAGGATACATCGGTAACTTTACCGAAGAAATTAACCTGGCCGCCGCCAACATTGGTATCAGCTGCATGGGCAGCAGTCATGCCAAAAAACGCGGTTGCCATTGCTGCAGAGAGAAGAACCTTTTTCATTGCCATTTCCTTGTCAGAGTGAATTACGAATCAATGAGCACACTGTGAATTCGCATAGAACCAGAAACATCAGGCGATGCTGATTTATGCCACTGCTAATAGAATCTTCGACTGACCGGGAGCCGCAATATTTAAGGCGTCAGGTAACGAACCTAAAAATATAAGTTCGCTGGTGCTATCGGCGTCAAAGAATGCTATTTATTCGCCGACAAATATACATTTGTTCACGTTTCATTAAGTTATATAACAGATAACCATCGACTATTAATAAACAGTCATTGATAGATGAAAACGCGAGGGTGGTTGTTTACAGCGCAGCAAGCCTAACGCCAGAGCGAGAGAAAGTGACCGCAACAGCATGCAGAAAAAGCCCTCGGAAGGCCATCGCGATAAGTCTGAATCTGCCTTTGCGGTGGTGAAAACAGCACCAAACCATTCACACAACGAATGGTGAAAGCATGAATGAGGCGCATTCCTCTTCCTGAACAAGGGCAGCCCATGTGATATCCCCTTCCAGAAATAAATCATTAATTCATTGTTTTTAAATTAAAAAATAGATAAACGATCATGTTTTCGCCATCAAACCGCCATAAAAATGTGATCTAAATCGCACTTTTTGCCACGCGCGTTATAGTTAGCAGGCTTATTATAAGTCCATCGAAAGCAAACATGCTTTCCACCATAAAAGTTAAAAGGACAAACACCATGAAAAACGTAAAATTACTCGCCGCTGCCGGTATGCTCTCCCTGGTCTCTTTCGCTAGCTTCGCTCATCCGGTGAGCGTGACAGCAGACACCCTGGACAGCGCAGAAGCGAAAATCGCAACCATTGCGAAAGAACAAGGCGCTTCCTACCACATCACCGAAGCCTATACCGGCAACCAGGTCCATATGACCGCCGAGCTGTCTAAATAAGCGAATGGTTGCAGAGGGAGCTGCCGGACAGGCCGCCTGCGGGTGGCTGGTCTGGCTCCCGCCGCCCACCCCGCACGCAGCAATGTCGAGCCCCGTTATGGGGCTTTTTTCGTTTTTGCTCCCGCCGCCTGGCGCGCCAGCGCGCGCTGGATAGACAGCACGCTCGCCAGCACCACGATCAACCCCACCAGCGCCATCCCCTGGATCTTTTGTCCAAGGAAAATCCATCCCAGCACCACGGCGGTCACCGGGCTCAGCAGACTCATCGCCGACACGGCCACCGGTGAGAGGCGGCCAATCCCCCGAAACCACAGGCCATAGGCCAGCATGGCGCCCGCCAGGCACAGCCACAGATAGCCGGCCGCCTGCAGCACTGTTATCTGATGCAAAGGAGGGTCAACGATCAGCGCCACCGGGGCCAGCACCACCCCACCGATCGTCAGCTGCCAGCCGGTCAGCGCGACGATCGGCAGGGAGAGCGCCCAGCGCCGGGAGAGCCAGGTGCCCAGCGCCATACTGATCGCCCCGAGAAACGCCGCGCCGATGCCCAGCGGGTCGAGGACGGTGTGCGGCGACAGCAGCAGCATGGCCATACCGAGTATGCCGGCGATGGCGGAGAACACCGCCAGCCAGGGCGAGCGCTGCCGGTCGACACACCAGGCGAGGAGCATCACCAGCAGCGGCTGGATCGCGCCGATCACCGCCGCCAGCCCGCCGGGTAAGCGATAGGCGGCGATGAACAACAGCGCCTGAAACGCGCCGATATTTAAGATGCCGGTAACGATCAGCTTTGCCCATTCGCCGCGTTGCGGAAAACGACGGCTCCAGATCAGCAGGGCGATACCTGCCGGCAGCACCCTCAGCAGCGCAGCAATAAATGGGCGGTCAGGGGGCAGAAACTGGGAGGTGACGATGTAGGTCGTCCCCCAGATAGCGGGCGCCAGCGCGGTGAGCAGCAGGTCGAGAATCAGATTACGTGAGAGAAAAGCCATGATTTTATCTTCACTTCAAGGTAAATTAGTGAGTGAAGTATGTACCGCCAAGTATCTTGATATCAAGACAAGTGAGCACTAATGGACAAATCACCGCCGATCGACGCCGTGGATCGCATCCTCGCCCAGTGGCAGCGGGAGCGGCCAGACCTCGACTGCAGCCCCATGGGGCCGATAGGTCGCCTGAAACGATGCGCTATGCTGCTGGAGCCGCAGGTGGAAGTGGCCTTTACGCGCCACGATCTGGTGCGCTGGGAGTTTGACATGCTGGCGACGCTGCGGCGCGCCGGAGCGCCTTTCGTACTTTCGCCCACCCAGCTCTTCTCCACGCTGATGATTACCTCCGGCACCATGACCCATCGTCTGAAGGCGCTGGAGAAACGCGGGTTTATTACCCGCCTGCCCAATCCGGAGGATGCCCGCAGTATGCTGGTCGCCCTGACTTCCGCCGGACGCGAACGGATCGATGCCGCAGTGGAAACCCACGTCGACAACGAACGGCAACTGCTGGCAGGACTCAGTGACGGTGAACGCCAGCAGTTGGATCAGGCGCTGCGGGTGTTGATGCGACTGCTGGAAACGGGCTAACAGCCTGCGGCGATAAAGTCGCCGTTGGCGCTGATCGGCACCACGCTGAAAAACAATCCCACGGCAAAGAGGATCAGCGCCAGACCGCCGAGGATCTTCATCAGCGGAACCAGCCAGGGCCGCGGGCGGTGATTCGTGGCCAATCGTTTGACCGTCCGATGGCGCGCATAGTGAACCAGTAGCGACAGACCGAGGATCGAGAGCGCGGTGCCCAGCGCCATGCTCATCACCGCGGCGATGCCCCAGCTAACAATCCCCAACGCATTGGCGAATAATAAAATCATGATCGCCCCGCTACAGGGCCGAACGCCGATAGCCAGCACCACGCCAAGGCGCGTCTTCCAGTCAGCGCCCTGCAGATCCTGCCCCATGCCGTGATGGCCGCAGCCGCACGAGGCGTCATGCTGATGCGCTGGCGTCAGACGGCGAATCACTTGTTTTGTCGGCCACAGGCTTTGCAGAGCGCGAAAGATAACATAAGCCCCAAAGACGCCGATGGTCAGGGCGCTGATCTTCTCGACGTACCAGCGGCTGGCGCTAAGATCGCCGGCGGCCAGATTCAGCCCCACCGCAAGAATAAAGACGAAGAGTATCGCAGTGACGCCCTGCAACAGGCTGCCGAGAAAGGGCACCACCCGCGCCGCCGTCAGGCTCTCCTGATTGGTGCTCAGGTAGGTCGTCACGATAAATTTACCGTGTCCCGGTCCGACGGCGTGCAGCACGCCATAGAGAAAGGCACCCACCAGCAGCCAGATACCGCCGCTGTACTGATGGTTATTCAGCAACAGAAGGTACATCACCAGATAGCGATGCAGGGTAATTTGGGTGGCGAGACACCACTGGAGAAAGTCACCCCAGTGGCTGTGCAAGGTGATAGCGGCGGCCAGCAGTAGAAGGCCGCCGCACCCGGCCGCCAGCAGGCGCCAGTCGCGGAGCGCAATCGGAGTCGTCATCGTTATACCATTGTAGTAAACGTAAACCGCCTGACAGCAACTTTACGACAGGCGAGCGAAGGCGGCAGCGCTGAAGGGTGAGGAATTTGTCGAAGCTGTTCACGGGATTGTTCGTAGTCACCAGGCTCCGCATTATCTACCGATCGCTATCTTCCCGACACCGTATTAGCGCAGAATGCCTCAATATCTTGAGCATACCACAGCTATATCTTTTTATGCGTTATTGGTTACCAATACCTTTTAACAGGAATAATTACTCAAAAAATCACAGATAAAAATAAATAACTTATTTCTTGGCGAGCATTTTTTGTCAGTTATTATGCTGCGCTTCCGGCAAGAATATTCTTTAACTGCTATTTATTGTACTCTTCAGCAGGATCACTTCCATGAAAAGAGGCTTACTTACCCTGGTTACTGCTGCCATCGCTTTCCGTACAGGCCACCTGGCGCAGCGACAAGCGCCAGGAGGCACGTGACGAAAAGTGGTGAACCGGCAGGCTTCGGCGTATCCTGGATGTGAGTCCTTCCCGCGCCGAAGCGAGTATTCCAACCCGCCGCCAGACCGTGTCGCAATACTTACCTGTCCTCTACTACCTCCCATTGATATCTTCCTGTATACGTTGACCGTGACGAGTTTTCATCTCATTCAACCGCATGTACCAGATTAAGCTTACCCGTTGAAATACGGCGTAATGTGCTCTATTACAGACAATGCTATTATCACCAGGCTTTTTGCAGTATGGTTTAATCACTGTTGTAGTTTTGCAGTGAATGCTATCCAGACGACTTAAGGTTGTATTTTGTCTGAGAAATTTCTCATGCCATTCCCGAAGGTTGTCGGCGAGGGAGGCTGGTTTACAGGGGTGACATTGCCCAGTAAACAGGCAATCAATCATGACGGCATTGATAGCCGCCTTGCCGTGGCCGGAAGCCCAAGCCTTCATCATCATGCGGGTATCATCAAGAGGATCAGGGATGTACAGGACGTGGAAACCCCCAGGAAAGATTCATCAGTTCAGCCAGCTCACCCTTTCTTTACCCTTCAGATCGCGGCCTCTTATCGTTAGCAATGGAGCTAGCCCATGATACCGCTCGCGCTCGTAGCAAATTAAAACGTTATCACCACGCTGTTTCAAAATAAAAAGGCAGTCAAATTTAACAATGACCTGACGCAGGCTCGGAAAACCAAAAATATGCCTGCAATAAAAGGGAAAACCATGACGAATAACGCCGACATAAAAAAAAGGAACTTCCTGACTCAGAATGAAATTGAGTCTTTACTTAAAGCGGCCGATACCGGTCCTTATGCTGCACGTAATTATTGCCTGACGTTACTGTGCTTCATCCATGGTCTGCGCGCCAGCGAGATCTGTCGTCTACGAATATCGGATATCGACCTTGCTGCCCGATGTGTTTACATCCATCGGCTTAAAAAAGGGTTTTCGACTACCCACCCGTTGCTGGATAAAGAGATCTACGCCCTAAAGCGCTGGCTGGCCATTCGCAGCAGCTGGCCGCAGGCCGCCAGCGAATGGCTGTTTCTCTCCCGCAAAGGTAATCCCCTTTCCCGCCAACAGTTTTATCAGATTATCGCGTCCTCAGGGGGACTGGCGGGGCTGCCACTGGAGATCCACCCGCACATGCTGCGGCACTCCTGTGGCTTTGCGTTGGCGAATATGGGGATCGATACCCGCTTGATACAGGATTATCTCGGGCATCGCAATATCCGCCACACCGTCTGGTATACCGCCAGCAATGCGGGACGCTTCTATGGCATCTGGGACAATCCCCGTGACAAACAGCGATCGTCGCTGATCCAATAGCCTTGACGCCATGGATGGCGTTGTATCGCGAGCGGTCGACAAATTAAAATATTCATGATTATTAACCCTGCGTTAATTAGGATTACTGTTCCCACAAGTTCTTATTTAATCCTTATGACTGAGAGTTAATATAACCCTGCGTTTACTCAGGAATAAGACTGGTATTTATTGGTGGGAAAAATTTCCGCGGCTGTGTTTTTAATAACGGCTGGTAGTGAAAAATATCCTTTCATTTTATATACCTGGCGGCAACCCGCACAGATACTATTGAGCCGATGATTAAAATCTTTAAAATTAAGAATTATCACCCGACGATATTTTTAGCGTCTGGCAATGTAATATGTTATCAATTCGTGATTAATCATCTTCACCCTGTACCGTTTTAGCATTACAGAACCTATTTCGTCATGGCGTATGGTTTCGCTGTGACGGTCATTCATACCTATTTTCAGGAGCAACTATTGTGAACCGACGTCGTTTTCTAACCGCCAAAGAAGTTCAGGCCATGATGCAGGCTGCTCGTCAGGGCCCTACCGGCGAACGGGACTACTGCCTCATTCTGCTGGCCTTTCGCCATGGCATGCGCATTAGCGAACTGCTGGATCTGCATTATCACGATCTGGATCTCCATGAAGGGCGGGTTAATGTGCGGCGATTAAAGAATGGTTTTTCGACGATTCATCCACTGCGTTTTGATGAGCGCGAGGCGATTGAGCGCTGGAGCCTGGTCCGTGCTGGCTGGAAAGCGGCGGACAAAACGGACGCACTGTTTATCTCCCGCCGCGGCACCGCGCTCTCCCGCCAGCAGGCGTATCGTATTATTCGCTCCGCCGGGGAAAATGCGGGTACCGTCACGCACACTCACCCCCATATGCTGCGTCACGCCTGCGGCTATGAACTGGCTGAAAGAGGGACAGATACGCGTTTGATACAGGATTATCTAGGACATCGCAATATTCGTCACACAGTACGTTACACCGCCAGTAATGCGGCACGTTTCGCTGGCATCTGGGAAAGAAATAATCTTTTAGAGGAAAAAGACCAGAAGAAGAAAAATGAATTAACAGATTGATTTTAAATAATTAAAAAAATAACGAACAGGTCAATTGGGGCCAAACTGTTTATATCATAAAAATGTTTTGACATATTTTGCAACTCACTGCGCCATATTTCCGCAAAAAAAATCATATATCATTGATTATTATCTATTTTTAAACCTGCAATTACTCAATTTTCTCTAACCATATCTCTGCTGCACCGGCGATCCGTCGCCAACGCCATCGCTATTCCTTTCGCACCCCCTCCCACCACACCAGATTATATTACCATAAAAACCAAATTTGGCAGAATTTAAAACCACAGAATACCAGGTTGACACAAAATACAGATCATTTATCCCAACGAGTCAAAATGGCCCCAATTGTCTCATCGGTTGGGCAAAAACTGTGCAGAGCCGGCAGCCGGACCACTCGGCTGAAATCTGAAATGCCTGGAAGGCACAACGGCTGCCAATCCGGTTCGTTATTTCGACATCGTTCAAAGGAAAACAGTATGAAAATCAAAACACTGGCAATGATTGCTGTGTCAGCCCTGTCACTGAGCTCCACGGCAGCTCTGGCCGATACCACCACGGTCAACGGCGGGACCGTGCATTTTAAAGGAGAAGTCGTTAATGCGGCCTGTGCGGTGGATGCCGGCTCTATCGATCAAACCGTTCAGTTAGGCCAGGTGCGTTCCGCGAAACTGGCCACGGCGGGGAGCACCAGTTCGGCCGTCGGTTTCAACATCCAGCTGGATGATTGCGACACTACGGTAGCCACCAAAGCGTCCGTCGCCTTCGCCGGTACGGCCATCGACAGCAGCAATACCACCGTTCTGGCCCTGCAAAACTCTGCCGCTGGCAGCGCAACCAACGTCGGCGTGCAGATCCTCGACAATACCGGTACGCCACTGGCACTGGACGGCGCCACCTTCAGTGCTGCGACCACGCTGAATGACGGCCCCAACATCATCCCGTTCCAGGCACGTTACTACGCGACCGGCGCAGCGACGGCTGGTATAGCGAACGCGGATGCCACGTTCAAAGTGCAGTACGAGTAAGACCCGAGTCAGGCAGGGAAGCTATTCGGGCCAGGAGGGCCCGCTCTCTATTTTCAACCGGAGTGAAACGATGCAGGGAATGAAATCTGGTCTGCTGCTGCTACTGCCTCCGCTGGCGCTGGCCGGTAATCATTGGAACGTCACGCTGCCGGGGGGCAGCATGCGTTTTCAGGGCCTGATAATGGCGAGCTCCTGCCGCGTCGAAGCCGGCGATCGGCAGATGACGGTCAATCTGGGGCAGATCAGCAGTAATCGATTTCATGCTGTCGGCGAAGACAGCAACCCAATCCCTTTCGCGATTCATTTACAGGATTGCAGTACGGCGGTCAGCCAGCATGTGGGTGTGACCTTTCACGGCGTGGCTGATGGAAAAAACCCCGACGTGCTGTCGGTGGGTGAAGGTCCGGGGATCGCCAGTGGGATCGGTATTGCGCTATTCGACAGCCAAGGCCAGCAGCTCCCGCTCAATCGTCCAGCGGATCGCTGGATATCACTCTACCGCGGACCGACGACGCTAAATTTCGTCGCCAAATATCGGGCGACCGGACGCCAGGTCACCGGCGGTGCAGCCAATGCCCAGGCCTGGTTCTCATTGACCTATCAGTAATTAATCCGCAGACAAACAGGACAACACGGTGAGCAGACAAGGAGATAATGTGAGAAAAACGGCAACGATGGCGCATGGCTTACTGGCAGGATGTGTGCTTTTCGCCGCCAGTATCTTTAGCGCCAGCGCGCAGGCGGGCGTTGCGCTTGGCGCGACCCGGGTTATCTACCCGGCGGGACAGAAGCAGGCCCAGCTCGCGGTGACCAATAATGATGACAACAGTACCTGGCTTATTCAGTCATGGGTGGAAAATGCCGATGGTCAGCGAGACGGCCGGTTTGTCATCACTCCTCCGCTGTTTGCCATGCAGGGTAAAAAAGAGAACACCCTGCGCATTATCGACGCCACCAATAACCAGCTGCCGCAGGATCGGGAAAGTCTGTTCTGGATGAACGTGAAGGCGATCCCTTCGATGGATAAATCAAAGCTCAGCGACAATACCCTGCAGCTGGCGATTATCAGCCGCATCAAGCTCTACTACCGTCCGGGAAAACTGGCCCTGCCTCCGGATCAAGCGGCGGAAAAGCTGACCTTTAGCCGTAGCGGATCGTCGCTGACGCTGACGAACCCCACCCCCTATTACCTGACGGTGACCGAACTGAACGCCGGGACACGCATTCTGGAGAACGCCCTCGTACCGCCGATGGGCAAAACCAGCGTCAAGCTACCCGCGGATGCCGGGAACACCATCACCTATCGCACGATTAATGATTACGGCGCGCTGACGCCGAAAATGAATGGCGTGCTGCGCTAACCAAGAAGCGCCCCGCCGCGCGGGACACGCTGCGCATGACCAGAAGCAATGACAGCCGGGCAACGTCGGACCGGAGGGATAATGTCACATCGGAAATATGGACTGGATCATTTAGGTTGCCGAACTGCCCGGCGCCTGGTATCTCCGGCGCTGGCGCTGTGGCTCTGCTCACAGCCGTTTGCCGCGCGGGCGGACCTCTATTTTAACCCCCGCTTTTTAGCTGACGATCCGGCGGCGGTGGCTGACCTGTCGGGATTTGAAAAAGGCCAGGAGGTTCCGCCAGGCACCTATCGCGTCGATATTTATCTCAACAATGGTTTTATGACCACCCGGGACGTCACTTTCCAGGCCGATGCCCAGGGTCACGGTCTGTCACCCTGCCTGACGCGCGGCCAGCTGGCGAGCATGGGTGTGGATACCGGTCGGGTGCCGGGCATGGCGACGCTGGACAGCACGGCCTGCGTGCCGCTGACCACGCTTATCAGCGAAGCTACCACACGCTTCGACGTCGGACAGCAGCGCCTGTACCTCACCGTCCCCCAGGCATTTATGGGTAACCATGCGCGCGGCTATATTCCGCCGGAGCTGTGGGATAACGGTATCACCGCCGGGCTGATTAACTATAACTTCACGGGCAATAACGCCCATAACACCACAGGTGGCAGCAGCCGTTACGCCTATCTGAATCTACAGAGCGGCCTGAACATTGGCGCCTGGCGTCTGCGCGATAACAGCACCTGGAGCTACAGCAGCGGCGGTAGCACCTCATCCAACGAGAATCGCTGGCAGCACGTTAACAGCTGGCTTGAGCGGGACATCACGCCTCTGCGTTCGCGACTCACCCTAGGGGACAGCTACACCAACGGCGATGTCTTCGACGGGATCAACTTCCGCGGCGCCCAGCTGGCCTCCGACGACAATATGCTACCGGACAGCCAGAAAGGCTTTGCGCCGGAGATCCACGGGATCGCCCGCGGCACGGCGCAGGTGTCAATCAGGCAAAACGGCTACGAAATCTACCAGAGCACAGTGCCGCCGGGACCATTTACCATCGACGATCTCTACGCCGCGGGCAATGGCGGCGATCTGCAGGTCACGATCAAAGAAGCGGATGGCTCCCGCCAGGTCTTCAGCGTGCCCTGGTCAACGGTGCCGGTTCTCCAGCGTGAAGGCCATACCCGCTTCGCCCTCACCGCCGGGGAGTACCGCAGCGGCAACAGTCAGCAGGAAACGCCCGATTTTTTCCAGGGCACGGCCATGCATGGCCTGCCGGCAGGCTGGACGCTCTACGGCGGCACCCAGCTGGCAGACCGCTATCGCGCCTTTAACCTTGGGGTGGGGAAAAACATGGGCTATTTCGGCGCCCTGTCGCTGGATATCACTCAGGCCAACGCCACCCTGGCTGACGACAGCGAACATCAGGGGCAGTCGGTGCGTTTTCTCTATAACAAATCCCTGGATGAGACCGGCACCAACCTGCAGCTGGTGGGCTACCGCTACTCTACCCGCGGCTATTATAACTTTGCCGATACCACTTACCGCCGGATGAGCGGCTACAGTGTGGAAACCCAGGACGGCGTTATCCAGGTAAAACCGAAATTTACCGACTACTACAATCTGGCTTACAGCAAGCGCGGCAAGGTGCAGCTGAGCGTGACTCAGCAGTTGGGGCGCACCGCCACCCTCTATCTCAGCGGTAGCCACCAGACCTACTGGGGCACCGACGATGCCGATGAGCAGCTGCAGGCCGGCCTCAACGCCGCCGTGGACGATATCAACTGGTCGCTAAGCTACAGCCTGACAAAAAACGCCTGGCAGCAGGGGCGCGATCAAATGCTGGCGATCAATATAAATATCCCCTTCAGCCACTGGCTGCGTTCCGACAGCCGCTCGGTCTGGCGGCACGCCAGCGCCAGCTACAGCCTGTCGCACGATCTCAATGGCCGCATGACCAATCTGGCGGGCCTGTACGGCACCCTGCTGGAAGACAACAACCTCAGCTATAGCGTGCAGACCGGCTATGCCGGCGGCGGCAACGGCGACAACGGGAGCACAGGCTACACCGCCCTCAACTACCGCGGCGGCTACGGCAACGCCAACGTCGGCTACAGCCGCAGCGATGGCTTTAAACAGCTCTATTACGGGGTCAGCGGCGGCGTGCTGGCGCACGCCAACGGCATCACCCTGAGCCAACCGTTAAACGATACCGTGGTGCTGGTGAAAGCCCCCGGCGCCGGCGGCGTGAAAGTGGAAAACCAGACCGGGGTACGCACCGACTGGCGCGGGTATGCCGTCCTGCCTTATGCCACTGAGTATCGTGAAAACCGGATCGCGCTGGATACCAACACCCTGGCGGACAATGTCGACCTTGACGATGCGGTGGTCAGCGTGGTGCCCACCCATGGGGCGATTGTCCGCGCCAACTTTAACGCCCAGGTGGGGATGAAGATCCTGATGACGCTGACCCATCGCGGCAAACCGGTGCCGTTTGGCGCCCTCGCCACCGGCGACAGCAACCAGAGCGGCAGCATCGTCGCGGACAACGGCCAGGTCTACCTGAGCGGGATGCCGCTGGCGGGCAAAGTGCGGGTGAAATGGGGCGATGGCCCGGACGCTCAGTGCGTGGCCGATTACCGTCTGCCGCCGGAGAGCCAGCAGCAGGCGCTCAGTCAGCTTTCGGTCGCGTGCCGCTAAGGAGATTATGATGAGAACACTGCAGTATCTGCTGGGCACCCTGTTCACCCTGGGCGCACCGGCTGCGCTTGCCGCCGATAGCACGATCGCCATCAGCGGCTATGTCCGCGATAACGCCTGCGCGGTAGCCGGCGAATCGAAGGATTTTACTGTCGATTTACAGGATAACGCCGCGAAGCAGTTTTATGCCGTTGGGGCGACGACGCCGCCGGTGCCGTTCCGCATCGTGCTGTCGCCCTGCGGCACTTCCGTCACCGCGGTGAAGGTCGGTTTCACCGGCGTGGCGGACAGCATCAACACCAGCCTGTTAAAACTCGATGCCGGGGCCTCGGCGGCGGCAGGAATGGGGGTGGAAATTCTCGATCAGCAGCAGTCCCGGCTGCCGGTCAATGCGCCGTCATCCACCATGACCTGGACCACGCTGACCCCGGGCCAGACCAATATTCTCAACTTTTACGCCCGGCTGATGGCCACTCAGGTGCCCGTCACCGCCGGGCATGTCAATGCGACAGCGACATTCACCCTGGAACTTCAGTAAGCGGAGGCTGAAATGAAATGGACTCATGTGGGCTGGCTGCTGGCCGGCCTGTTAACCGCGAGCGCTTCCCTGCGGGCGGCCGACGTCACTCTCACCGTCAACGGCAAGGTGGTGGCCAGACCCTGCACGGTTTCCACCGTCAATGCCACCGTCGAGCTGGGCGATCTCTATACCTTTAGCCTGATCGGTGCGGGCTCGGCATCGGCCTGGCACAGCGTGGCGCTGGATCTGAGCAACTGCCCCGTGGGTACTTCACGGGTGAAAGCCACCTTCAGCGGAACGGCGGACAGCACCGGCTATTACAAAAACCAGGGAACGGCGGGCAATATTCAGCTCGAACTGCAGAACGAGGACGGCACCACGCTGAACAATGGCAGCAGCCAGTCGGTACAGGTGGATGAGGCCAGCCAGTCCGCTCGCTTCCCGCTGCAGGTCAGGGCGCTGTCCGTCAACGGCGGCGCCACGCAAGGCACCATTCAGGCGGTGATTAACGTCACCTATACCTACGCCTGAGCCAGGAGAGCATCATGATGAAAAAAATAATCCCCCTGTTCACCACCCTGCTGCTGGGCTGGTCGATGAACGCCTGGTCCTTTGCCTGCAAAACGGCCACCGGGGCGACGATTCCCATCGGCGGCGGGTCAGCCAACGTCTACGTTAACCTGACCCCGGCGGTGAACGTCGGGCAAAACCTGGTGGTCGACCTCTCCACGCAGATTTTTTGCCATAACGACTATCCGGAAACGATCACCGACTACGTGACCCTGCAGCGCGGATCCGCCTATGGCGGTGTGCTGTCGAGTTTTTCAGGCACCGTGAAATATAACGGCACCTCTTACCCGTTCCCGACCACCACGGAAACCGCGCGGGTGATTTATGATTCACGGACCGATAAACCCTGGCCAGCCGTCCTGTATCTGACGCCGGTGAGCACTGCCGGTGGGGTGGCCATCACCGCAGGATCGTTAATCGCGGTGCTGATCCTGCATCAGACCAACAACTACAATAGCGACTCCTTCCAGTTCATCTGGAACATCTACGCCAACAACGACGTGGTGGTCCCCACCGGCGGCTGCGACGTCTCCGCCCGCGATGTCACCGTCACCCTCCCCGACTACCCGGGATCGATGGCCGTGCCGCTCACCGTCCACTGCGCGCAAAGCCAGCAGCTGGGGTATTACCTCTCCGGCACCACCGCGGACAGCGCCAACGCGATCTTCACCAATACCGCCTCCGCCTCGCCGGCGCAGGGGATAGGCGTTCAGCTGACGCGCAACGGCAGCGCCGTCCCGGCGAACAGCACGGTCTCGCTGGGCACCGTCGGCACCTCGCCGGTCAACCTCGGCCTGACGGCCACCTATGCCCGGACCACAGGCCAGGTTACCGCCGGCAACGTGCAGTCGATCATCGGCATCACCTTTGTCTATCAATGATGACCGATTATATCCTCTCGCCCTGCTCGCTGGCCGCCCGCGGGTTGAGCCAGCTGATGCTGAACGCCGCGAAGCGGCCCGTTGAGCTGCCGGTCGAGGGCGTGTCCCTGCGCGAACTGGCCGCCGTGAAGCGGATCGTGGTGTATCTCCCTGACGATCCCCTGTGGATGCTCACCACGCTGCGCCAGGCGGCAAGGCTACTCGACGAGGCCTTGCCGCCGTTACCGATGTTGATTCTGAGCCGCAGCCCGGCCATCTGGCTGTGGCAAACGCTGCTCTATCAGGTGAGTCATCCGGATCGTCTGCGCAACGTCCATACAGCCCCCGCCGATCTGTCCTGCGCGGAGCTGGCCCATCGGCTGGAGAATGCGCCGCGGCTTGAGCGGCTTGCCAGCGAAGCCGCCCTGATCCACGGAAAACGGGTCGTCGGGTTGACCCACGCCGAGCTCAAGGTGATCCTCGCCCTGCTGCAAGGGCAGATGATAGGCGAGCAGGCCCAACGTCTCGGATTGAGCCAGAAAACGCTCTACACCCAGCGGCTGGCTGGGGTGAAAAAGCTGGTGGAATGTCATCCGCATCTGGCCCCCCGCTTTCCGCGCACGCTGCTGCCGCGCTCACCCGCAAACGCACTGACGGCGTTTGAACAGGAATGGGTACAAGCGATCCACGATCGCCAGGTCTTCCCGGTTTTTCAACCTATCGTCGATAGTCGCTCACAGCTACAGGGGGTGGAGATCCTGATCCGCTGGCGCCACCGCGGCCAGGTACTTCACCCCCAGACCTTTCTGCCGCACTTCCGCGCCGACTACACCTGGCTGCTGCTTACGGCCTTTGTTCTGCAGGAGGCCGTGCAGAATATTAATGAGTATCCAGGCACCTTCTATTTTTCGGTCAACATACCCTCCTCACTCGCCGACAGTGACAGCCTGCTGCGGATGGTGGAAGCCGCTCGCCAGCAGCTTCGGCAGCCAGAGGGCGTGGCAAGGCTGGTGCTGGAATATGCTGAAACTATCGATTTTCGCCATCAGAGCCGCTCCGCCGCCCACGTGGCGCAGTTGCAACGTGCTGGCGTGCGCGTGATGCTGGACGACTGCTTTTCTCAGGGGAGCGTTATCTTTCCGGCGCGTCGACTGCACTTCAATGCGTATAAACTGGATATGAGCATCGTCAACGACGCCCAGCACGATCCAAAGGCGCTTGCGCTAATAAAAAGCCTGGCCTACTACTGCCAGTTAAGCGACAGTCGCTGTGTGGCGGAAGGGGTGGATTCACTGGCGAAATTTACGCAGTTAAAATCGCTGGGGATTGATCGCTTCCAGGGCTATCTGTTTTCACCACCGATGCGGCGTGAACATCTCCCGGATCTGATCCGCCGCTTTTCCCACCAGCGCGATCCGGCGGATCGTTGAGGGTGCGAGAAAAGCGCACCGGTTAGCACCGGTGCCGGTACGTCATGCGCGAATATCGTCGTATTCGCGGGTGTTATCGAATTCATGTTTGGCAAACGGGCAGAGAGGGATAATCTTCCGCTGCTCCTGGCGCATTTTTTCCACTACCTTCGCCACCAGCTGTTTCCCCACGCCCTGGCCTTTCAGGCTGGGATCAACATCGGTATGTTCGATAATGCTGAGGTGTTCGCCGGTGGGAACAAAAACAATCTCCGCCACCTGGTTTCCCTGCGCGTCGTTAACATAAAATTTGTTATGCCCTTCCAGTATTTCCATCTTCTCCTCGCTTATTTATGACGATATTGCAGAGCGCCGCTCGGGCAGGTATCAATCACGTTTACCACCGTCGCGACATCCACTTCATCCGGGATAATCCACGGCTTACGCTTCAGGTTGAAGAGCTTCGCGCTGCCGCGCACGCAGTTCCCGGAATGCTGACAGATCGCCGTATTAAAGTAGACGTCGATTTTCTCCCCGGTGTAGGCCCGGTAGCCGGCTTCCAGTAATTCCTTATCCATGACATTGCCTCGGTCGTTTTTATCTTTCAGGCTAAGCATAGCCCTCGCCGTGGCGGCTGACTATGCGCAAGCGCGGGAATTGACGCCTCACATCATGCTCTCCCATCGCGCAAGGATCCCGCAGTCAACGATCGGTTGACTTTCATTCCCGCAACGAGGCGATTACACTCATGACACACTGGTATGATCACTCAGGGATGTTCCATTGAATCATATTGCCACCATCGCCCGCCCGGCGCGGTTACTGCTCGTCTTGCCGCTTTCCGGCTGCTCACTTTCGCCAGAGATCCCGGTATTGGGCGCTGCTTTTCCCGGCTGGTTTTTCTGCTTACTGGGCGGTGCGTTTTTACTGATCCCCTGCCATATCCTGATTACCCGTAAAGGCTGGCAGCCGCGCTTTTCTCCCCTGGTCTTCAGCTACGTCGCGCTGATGTTCCTGTTCGCCACGTTGCTGTGGTTTCTGTTTTTTGTTCACTGATCGCTTATGACAACTTCCCGCACTTCCCTGTTACGCAAAAAGTGGCCTCTGCTGGCGCTGGTCCTTGCCGCCATCCTGGCGCTGATCCTCGTTATCTGGCAGTTGCAAACCTCGCCGGAGACCAATGACGCCTATGTCTATGCCGATACCATCGATGTAGTGCCCGAGGTCAGCGGACGCATCGTGGAGATGCCCATTCGCGATAACCAGCGGGTGAAAAAAGGCGATCTGTTGTTCCGCATCGACCCCCGCCCCTATCAGGCAATGCTCGATGACGCGAAAGCCCGGCTGACGACCCTCGACGCGCAGATCATGCTGACCCAGCGCACCATCAAAGCGCAGGAGTATAACGCCCAGTCGGTGGCGGCCGCCGTCGAGCGCGCCAGAGCGCTGGTTAAACAGACCACCTCAACGCGTATCCGCCTTGAGCCGCTGGTGCCGCAGGGGTTCGCTTCCCAGGAAGATCTCGATCAGGCGCGCACCGCTGAGAAAGCGGCGCGGGCGGAGCTGGAGGCCACGCTGCTGCAGGCCAAACAGGCCTCGGCGGCCGTGACCGGCGTGGATGCCATGGTGGCGCAACGCGCCGGGGTCCTGGCGCAAATCGCCCTCGCTGAACTGCATCTGGAATTTACCGAAGTGCGCGCGCCGTTCAACGGCGTGGTGGTGGCGCTGAAAACCACCGTCGGCCAGTACGCCTCGGCGCTGAAGCCGGTCTTCACCCTGCTGGATGACGACCGCTGGTATGTGATCGCGAATTTCCGCGAAACCGACCTGAACAACGTGCGCCCCGGCGTGGCGGCGCGGATCACCGTGATGACCAACCACAACCGGACCTTTAACGGGGTGGTGGATTCGGTCGGCTCCGGGGTCCTGCCCGAAGGTGGGAGCGTCATCGAAGGGCTGCCGCTGATCCAGAAAAGCATTAACTGGGTCCACGTCTCGCAGCGCTTCCCGGTGAAAATCGCCGTCAGCGATCCCGACCCGGAACTGTTCCGCATGGGCGCCTCGGCCAGCGCCGTGCTGCAGCCGTAGCCGGGCGACGCTATGTTTCCTCTCGCCCATTTTTTACGCCAGGAACTGCGCGACGCGCCGGGACGCGCCAGCTACACGCTGCGCCTGACGCTAAGCTGCGCGGTGCTCATCACCCTGTTTATGACCCTGCAGATCCCTTTCCTGGCCGTTGCGCTGATCGTCGTGTTCTACGTCAGCCAGCCTAACGTGTTGATGATTAAGCTGGTCAGCGTGGTCTTTTTTGTCACCGTCACCGTGGCGCTCGGCGGCGTGCTGCTGATCATCAAGTGGACCTATGACTACCCGCTGATCCGCCTGGCGGCCTCCGTGGCGCTCTTTTTCTGCGCCCTCTATCTGATGCGGGTGCTGGGCAAGCTGGGACTGGCCTTTTTCGTGGTGGCGCTGGCGGTGATTTACGCTCAGACCTTCCCGTCGATGACCAGCCAGAGCGAGATCCTGGTGCGGCTGCTGCTTTGGCTGTGGGTGGCGATTAACACCGCGATCCTCGTCACCCTGCTGGTCAACGCCTGCTTTCAGCAGGCCTTTCCCGGTAACCAGTTTAAGGCGCGCCTGGCCGGGATGCTGCACGAGGTCGCCCGGCGGCTGGCGGCCCCGGACGCTGAAGCGCCACCGACCTTCGGCGAGACCGCCGCGCAGTTCAATCAGCTGCAGTCGCTGTTCGCCCAGGCCAGCCGGGCGACACCGGAGATCGCCGCCGATCCCCTGGCCTGGCGCTCGCGGCTGGCCGCCACTTTGCGCTGCTACCAGCTGGCGGCCCTGCTGCAAGCAGACGAGGCGGATAGTGACGATCGCCAGCAGCTGTCGCAGGCGGTACTTCAGCTGAAGAACGCCCTTAGCGAGGAGCCGTTTGACGGCGCTATTCCTCCCCTGACGCTCAGCGGTCGCGGCGTCAATCGCGCTGTTCTGCAGGAGATGGCTACCACTCTGCAGCGGCTGGCGCAGGGTGAGCCGGTTGCCCTGCCGCAGGGTGAGGTGGAGAAGGCGCCCCTGCTGGCGCCGGACGCCTGGCGCAACCCGGCATATCTCCATTTTGCGCTCAAGACCCTGCTGGCGACCCTAATCTGCTATGTCTTCTATACCGCTGCCGACTGGCAGGGTCTACATACCATTATGCTGAGCTGCGTGATCGTCGCCCAGCCCGGGCTGGGCGCCACGATGCAAAAGACATGGCTGCGCATCGGCGGGGCGCTGCTCGCCTCCCTGCTGGCGCTGCTGTTAATCGTCTTTGTCCAGCCCTGGACCGATTCGCTGACGGGCCTGCTGGCGATGTCCCTGCCGGTGCTGGCGCTGGCGGCGTGGATTGCCGCCGGCTCGGAGCGTATCGCCTACGCCGGGATCCAGATTGGTTTCACCTTTGCGCTGGCCTTTCTCAGCTGGTTTGCTCCGCTGACGAACCTCACCGAGCTGCGGGATCGGGTGCTGGGCATCCTGCTCGGGGTGCTGGTCTCCTCCATTGTTCATTTGTATCTCTGGCCGGACAGCGAAGCGCCGCAGCTGAAAACCCGCCTTGCGGCACTTTATCGCCGGCTGGCGGACTGCCTCGCCGCCCCGAAGGAGGCGGTTCCGCTGGCTCCCCTGCTTGTCGCCTTCACCGACAGCGAAGCGCTGATCCACCGGGTTCGCGCCGAACCGCTGGGCACGTATGCTCACCCCTGGCCCCAGGCGAAAGGCTGGCCGATGCGCGCCACCCTCGCCCAGGCCGAGGAGATCGCCCGCCTCAGCGAAGGCTACCGACTCAACGCCGCGCCGGGAGACCCGACCCTGACCCGCTGCGCCGAACAGCTGCGGCGCTACGCTGAACGTATCGAACAGGAGGCGACGGCGCCTGGCGAACAGCTGACCGCCGAACTGACTAACCCCTTTGGCCCGGCGCTGGCCGCCGCGCTGGCCGCCCTGCCCGACTGGGGGCCGACACCGATAGCGACTGAGCAACAGGCTAAAACGTCATGATGATCCTTCCTTTCTCCGCGCGCCTGCGCGGCACTCTTTTTACCCTGACGCTGACGCTGCTCAGCGGCTGCGCGCTGATCCAGGATGAGCCTGCCCAGGTCGCCATCGTCAATCCGCAGCAGGCCCAGCTGGCGCAGGTGATCCACCTGGCGAACAGCGACTGGCCGGCCGCCCGCTGGTGGGAGGCCTATGATGATCCTCAGCTCAATATGCTGATCAACCGGGCGCTGCAGAACTCGCCGACCATGCAGGCCGCCCGGCTGCGCATCTCCCAGTCGCAGTCCACGGTGGAACTCGCCCGGTCGGCGATGGGCCTGCAGGCCACCGCCGTCGCGGCGCAAAACCGCCTGCGGATCACCGACAAATCCTTTAGCTGGCCCTACTCATACTCCCTGCCGGTGGATAAAAACGGCCCCTGGTATACGCTGAATACCGTTGGCGTCGGGGCGCAGCTGAATATCGATCTCTGGGGGGCCGATCGCGCCCGGGTCGCCGCCGCTATTGGCGAGAAAAACGCCCGGCTGGCGGAGACCGCCGGCATTGAGCTCGACATCGCCAGCAGCGTGGCGCAGCTCTATTTCGCCATGCAGGCGACGTTCCAGAAAATCGCGCTGCTGCAGGAGCTGGAGGGCATTGCCCGATTCTCGGTGGAAGCCCACGAGCACCGGACCCGGCGCGGCCTGGAAGACAGTGTGGATGTGGCCAACGCCCAGGCCGAACAGCTCGCCGCTCGCCAGCAGATCATTAGCGCCGAGGGGATGCTGACCCAGTATCGTGAAACCCTGCGGGCGCTGATCGGCGCCGATGCGCAGAGCATGCCGGTCATCCATCCGGTGGCGCTGCCGGCGCTCCAGGAGACGCTGCCGCCGTCGCTCTCTTTCGAGCTGCTGGCCCGCCGTCCGGACCTGCAGGCGCTGCGCGGCTACGTCACCGCCTCCCTGAGCCAGGTCGATGCGGCGAAAGCGGCCTTCTATCCCCATTTTGATATCAAAGCGTTCTGGGGCTATAACGCCCTGAGCGTCGGGGATCTGTTTAAGTCCTCTTTCCAGCAGATCAACCTGCTGCCCGGGCTGTATCTGCCGATCTTCGACGGCGGTCGTCTGAACGCTAATCTGCAGTCGGTACGCACCGCCAGCAACATCCTGATCAAACAGTACAACCAGGCGGTGCTGGATGCGGTTCGCGATGTCGCCATCAGCTCCAGCCAGCTTAACGACCTGAATCAGCAGCGCGCGCTGCAGCAGCTAAAAGTCACCGCGGCGCAGACCACCACCGATAGCGCTCGCGCTCATTATCAGCGCGGCCTCCTCAGCCGCTACGCCGCCGAAGAAGCCCGCCGGGCGGTCCTCGCCCAGCAGCTGTTGCTGCTGGACATTGAGGCCCAGCGGCTAAGCACCGACATTACCCTGATCAAAGCCCTGGGCGGCGGCTATCGAGGGCAGTAACAAAAATGCCTTCCCCGAGGGGAAGGCAATCAGACTGCAGACAAAGTGCAATCTTCAGCGCTTGCCCGGCGGCGCTGCGCTTGCGCGGGCCTACAGCTAACTGCATAACTGTTTGATATTGGAGTTTTGTAGGCCGGGTAAGGCGAAAGCCGCCACCCGGCAGAAAGGCGGGCACAATAACGAAACGGGTTTGTCATCCGCCAGAATGCCTTCCCCGATGGGAAGGCATTAAGCTGAAGAGGCGGGGTGGATGCGCGGCGATTACACCAGGGCGCGCAGCTCTTCCCGCATATAGGTGGAAAAGAATTCCGGATGCTTAATCACCAGCCGTTCGCCGGCGGCGACCCGTTCAGCCCACTCCGCCACTTTGTCGGTAAACCCAGCGCTCCAGCCCTGCTGTTGGCCGCGCGCAGCGACGTCGGCCGGGGTGGCGGGTACGCCCAGTTCTTTTAAATATTTGAGAATTCCCTTCGCGGTACTTTCATCCATAGACTGTGGTACTGGCTCAGACGTATTCATACCACCGATGAAATCCAATGCTTTATCAATGACTGCTGGCATAGGTGTGTCCTTATATTAACCACATAGTAAACCTGACTACACTATGGACCGGAAAGCGACGTGATTTCAAAGAACACGCTCACGTTATGGGACATCGCGCATTGAGAAAAGGGGATTTTGTTCTGCTGGGGCGGGGATTGGACAAAAAACAAGCCGGCCCCGTAGGGCCGGCCTGAGGATCGCGTTAGGCGTTGCTGAGGGATTTTTGCGCGGCGCTGGACCGACTGTTCTCCAGCATCCGGCGGACCGGGACAATCAGCACGGCCAGCACGGCGGCGCAGATCAGCAATGCGATGGAGCAGCGGGCGAAGAGGTCCGGCAGCAGCGACAGCTGATCGGCCTTCACATGACCGCAGATCAGGCCCGCCGCCAGGTTACCCAGCGCGCTGGCGCAAAACCACAGCCCCATCATCTGGCCGCGCATTCTCTCCGGCGCCAGCAGAGTCATGGTCGCCAGCCCAATCGGGCTGAGGCACAGTTCACCGAGCGTCAGCATCAGGATGCTGCCCACCAGCCACAGCGGCGACACACCGGCCCCGCCGTTGCTCAGAACGTTCTGCGCCGCCAGCATCATCAGGCCAAAGCCCGCCGCTGCGCACAGGATGCCAATGACGAATTTGGTCATACTGCCCGGACGAACGTTTTTACGCGCCAGCGCAGGCCACGCCCAGCTGAATACCGGCGCGAGGAGAATGATAAACAAGGCGTTAATCGACTGGAACCAGACCGCGGGGATCTCAAAATCGCCGATCATCCGGTTGGTGTAGTCGTTAGCAAACAGGTTGAAGGAGGTCGGTTTCTGTTCAAACGCGGACCAGAAAAAGGCCGCCGAGACCAGCAAAATAAAGCATACCAGCAGGCGCGCCCGCTCTTTACGGTTGAGTCCGGCGAAAACGAACAGCCAGATGAAATAGAGCGCCACGGAGGCGGCAATCACATAGACCAGCACGCTGGCCACCGCCACCGGGTTAATCACGATCGTGCCCAGGCTGATAAGCGTGACCAGCACCGCCACTCCCAGCGCCAGCGCCAGCAGCCACGCTCCAACGCCATTCTTTTTCGCCACCGGGCTGTTCCAGGTGGAATCGAGGCCAACCTCCGCGTCATAGCGCTTCATCGACGGTACGGCAAAGACATGGAAAATGATCAGCGCCACCAGCATCCCGATCCCCCCGATGCCGAAGCCCCAGTGCCAGCCATGCGATTTGATAAGCCAGCCAGAGATCAATGGCGCGATAAACGAGCCGATGTTGATCCCCATGTAAAACAGCGAAAAACCACCGTCGCGGCGCGCGTCGCCCTTTTTATACAGGGTGCCGACCATCACCGAGATACAGGTTTTAAACAACCCGGAACCCAGGACGATAAACATCAGACCGATAAAGAACAGATCGTTGCCCAGCCATGCTGACAGAGCGATCGACAGGTGCCCCAGGGCGATCAGGATAGAGCCGTACCAGACGGCGCGTTGTTGGCCAAGCCAGTTATCCGCCAGCCAGCCGCCAGGCAGCGCGGCCAGATACATACTGCCGGCAAAAATCCCAACGATCGCCGAGGCGTTCTCTCGCGCCAGGCCCATGCCGCCGTCGTACACTGTCGCCGCCATAAACAGGATCAGTAAAGGACGGATGCCGTAAAACGAGAAGCGCTCCCACATTTCAGTGAAGAACAGGGAGCCCAGCGGATAAGGATGGCCGAAAAAGGTACGGCTTTCGTTTTTATTAACAGAGGAATGCATAAATTCTCCAGGTAAGGTGCGCCGCAGCGCAAGTTAACCGTATAAAGCAGGCTGACGATTTATAATTTGTTTGTATTAACATCAAACACGAGCATTTTTAACCATTTGATAACCACGCAATGGTTTTGTCCAGCCCCTTACCTTCCCTTTTTAGATGAAAAGTCGACAAACATCTAGTTTTACAGATTTAATGTTCGCAATAATGCAAACGACGTTGACTTTATATCATTACGCACAAAACGAAATTTTACCCATTAAAAACAAACAGTTAATAATTTATTGAGAGACATAAACCACCGGCGCAGAGGCGGTGTATAACGGCAGGAAAAGTAAGGGAAACAGACTGGATAGTGGAGAAATAGCGCTAAGCGAGAATATTGTCAGCAATCCAGGCGCTACATACCTGGAGAGCCTACCATACAGCAGGTTTAACACGCATGCCGGCTGCTATAGCCGGCGCCATTCTGCGCGCTATTTCACACGCTGCCCTGCGGCATCAATGACTGGCTCACCGTCCTCCTTCACGAATGCGCCTTTTTGCGGCGCCGTCAGGATCTCCAGCACCACCTCTGACGGGCGGCAGAGTCGGGCGCCCTGCGGCGTCGTTACGATCGGACGGTTAATCAGGATCGGATGCTGAAGCATAAAGTCGATTATCTGGTCGTCAGTAAACCGGTCTTCCGCCAGGCCCAGCGCGTCGTAGGGTTCGACGTTTTTCCGCAGCAGCGCGCGCACCGGGATCCCCATCGCGGCGAGCAGCTGGCGCAGCTCATCACCCGACGGCGGCGTCTCCAGATAATAGATAATGGTGGGCTCGGCGCCGCTGTTACGGATCAGCGCCAGCGTATTACGCGAGGTGCCGCAGTCAGGGTTATGGTAAATGGTGATGCTCATAGTACGTTCTCATGGCTGGTTGAAGGAGAGACGCAGCGCCAGCGCGGCCAGCGTCACAAGCAGCACCGGCAGGGTCATGATAATGCCGCAGCGAAAATAATACCCCCAACCGATGGTGATGTGCTTCTGCGCCAGCACATGCAGCCAGAGCAGCGTGGCCAGGCTACCAATTGGCGTGATCTTGGGCCCCAGATCGCAGCCGATGACGTTGGCATAAATCATGGCCTCTTTGATCGTCCCTGTTGCCGCGCTGCCATCAATCGACAGGGCGCCGACCAGTACGCTGGGCATATTATTCATTATTGAAGAGAGGAAGGCCGACAGGATACCGGTGCCCAGCGTCGCGGCCCAGAGCCCGCGCTCCGCCAGCATGTTCAGCACCGTGGTCAGATAGTCCGTTAACCCGGCGTTTCGCAGACCATACACCACCAGATACATTCCCAGCGAGAAGATCACTATCTGCCACGGGGCGCCGCGCAGCACCTTGCCGGTGTTAATTACCCGCCCGCGCTTCGCGACAGCAAACAGGATCCCGGCGCCGAGCGCCGCGATGGCGCTGACCGGGATCCCCAGCGGTTCAAGGACGAAAAAGCCAGCCAGCAACAGCAGCAGCACGCCCCAGCCGGTGCGGAACGTCGCTGGATCTTTTATCGCCGTGGCCGGTGCTTTTAGTAACGCCATATCCCAGGCCGGCGGGATATCCTTGCGAAAGAACAGGTGCAGCATCGCCAGGGTGGTGAGGATCGCCGCGAGATCGACCGGCACCATCACCGAAGCGTACTCCCTGAAGCCGATGGCAAAGAAATCTGCCGAAACGATATTCACCAGATTCGACACCACCAGCGGCAGGCTGGCGGTATCGGCAATAAATCCGGCGGCCATGACAAAGGCCAGCATCGTTCCCTTGCTGAACCCCAGCGCTCGCAGCATGGCAATCACGATTGGCGTGAGGATCAGCGCCGCCCCATCGTTGGCAAACAGCGCCGCCACCGCCGCGCCGAGCAGGATAATCCAGGTAAACAGCAGACGACCCCGGCCTCTTCCCCAGCGGGAAACGTGCAGCGCGGCCCATTCGAAAAAGCCAGACTCATCAAGCAGCAGGCTGATAATGATAACGGCGATAAAGGTGGCGGTCGCATTCCAGACGATATGCCATACCACCGGGATATCGGCTACCTGTACGCCACCGGTGGCCAGCGCCAGCGCCGCGCCAAAGGCCGCGCTCCAGCCGATCCCTAACCCCCGCGGCTGCCAGATCACCAGCACCAGGGTCAGGATAAAAATCGTACCTGCCAGCAACATCGTTCCTCCGCCAATCACATTCGAAAAATCATATATGTTAAGATAAATTTTTACCGGCAACCCGGCCCGCCAGCCAGTCTGCTGATCATCAGCCGCATATCCTCCTGCTGACTGAGCCATGCCTGCTCAATCACCTGCGCCGCCCAGGCCGGCATCTGCGGAGAGAGGCGGTAATGGACCCACTTACCCTGTTTACGATCCAGCAGCAATCCGCTCTCACGGAGCATCGCCAGATGGCGGGAGATCTTGGGCTGGGACTGGGCGAGCGCCGTACAGAGATCGCACACGCACAGCTCTCCACGCGCCTTGAGCAGCAATACGATCCCCAGCCGAGTTTCATCGGCGAGGTTTTTGAACAGTTGCAGGGGCAATAAAGACATGATTTCTCCTCAAGCGTGACGAACAGCATACGGGGCCACAAAGAAAGATCAATATACATGCGTAAAAACATATATATTAATTCACGTCTGCGATGAGCATCCGGGATGTTGCGCCCCGCCATCCCTGCTAAATAGCACGGAAAAATGCCGCGTTTTCTTTTATCCATCATCGAAATATGTCAGGCTGGAGATCCCATTGGATTGCCAGGGCTTTCAGGATGAGTACGATTTATGTGGTTGTTTTAACGTATATAAAACCGCTCGAAGAGGTTGACCGTTCGATCCCCGCCCACATCGAATGGCTCAAAAAAGGCTATGCCGACGGCCTCTTTCTCGCCTCCGGCCGCCGTATTCCCCGCACCGGCGGCGTCATTCTGGCAAAATGCGATAGCCGGGAAACTCTGCAAGCGCGTCTGAGCCAGGATCCCTTCCAGCAGCTGGGTCTCGCCCGTACAGAGATTATTCCCTTTGAGGCCAGCATGGCGTCACCCGCGCTGCAGTCGCTGTTATAACCCTGTCTGAAAGCATATCCCGGAGGAAAAATGCAGCCGTACTTTCACTGGATCAATGAACCTGCCGAGTGGCGCCGCGATTCCGACGGCCTGACGGTGGTCACTAATAAGCATACCGACTTCTGGCGCCATACCTGGTATGGCTTCGAGCGCTTCTCTGGCCATCTCTATGCCGCAGAAGTGGCGGGCGATTTTACCCTGCAGGCAAAAATCTGTGCGGATTTCACCACGCTTTACGACCAGGCCGGGCTGATGATGATGGCCGACGAGCAGACCTGGCTGAAGGCGGGAATTGAGTTTAATGACGATGCCCCGGCCATCGGCAGCGTACTGACGCTAACCCACTCCGACTGGGCCACCGGGCTTTTCCCCGGCGACCCGCGCACCTTCTGGCTGCGGCTGACCCGCAAGGGCGACGCGTTAAGGCTGCAGTATTCAACCGACGGCGAGCGCTGGCCGCTGCTGCGGCTCGGCTACTTTCCGCCAGGCCCGGTGAAAGCGGGCGTCATGTGCTGCTCACCGGAGCGTGGCGGACTGGCGGTTGCGTTTCAGGATATTCAGCTTTCCCCGCCGCTGGACAAAGCGCTGCACGATCTGAGCTGAACGCTAGCGGGAAGACCCGACTTTTTCTGCATCCTGGGGCCCAGGATTGCAGGGTTCGCTGGTGCCAGGGAGATAAAAATGACCGTGCTTATCGGGATCGGTGCCGCCAGGGCACCCTGCCCGACCCGAGGAATTATCGATATCGCCGCCGTTCGAACCGTTGCCGCCGTCGGCGCCAGCGCTCACCGACTGCCCGTTATGGCCACCGTGAACACCATGCGCAGCACTGGCCGAAAACGCCACCAGCGCGAATATACAGACTATGAAGCGTCTGCCCATTGATACCTCTCCCTTATTGATATTCCCAGCCTATGACGTTGGTGATGGGTTAAGCCGTTGAGCGGCAAAAATCATCGCGATAAAAACCGCTTTATCCGCAAGGAGTATAGGGTTAAGACTGAGGGAAAGACAGGATCTGTGCCTTCAGATATTTCGCACGCAAAATAGCCTTTATTCCGCGGCATGCATTATCAGGAAATCAATCAGGGCTTTCACCCTTTTCGTTCTGCCTGCGTTTTTTGGGTAATAGAGATAAACCGGCGGATAGGTTTTCCAGTAGTCCTCCATCACGGGAATAAACTGCTCACGATCGGGCTGTAATTGCAGGATAGGTTCAAATAAACGGCCAATCCCCAGTCCGTGGCGAATACCGTCGGCCATGACGTCAATATCATTGCTGATTAACTGTCCGGGCATCTCGACGGTGAGCTGCTCGCCGTGGTCATTGAGGATCAGCGGCAGGATGCGGTTGTTGGTAATAAAGCGATAGCCAATCAGCCGGTGATGATGGAGATCGGCAGGCATCGCGGGCACGCCATATTCGGCAAGATAGGCAGAGGAGGCGTATAGCCCTTCACGAAACGGCTTCATTAACGGGCGGGCGACCACGCCGCCTTCGAGAATATCGCCAAAGCGGATCCCAAGGTCGAAACGTTCTTCAATAATATTGACGGTACCGTCATAGACCGATATTTCCAGCTGGATCCCCGGATATTGCTGACAAAATGCCGCCATCGCCGGTTTGAGAATAAGCAGGTAGGCAAAGCGCGAGAGGGTTATTCTCACTGCCCCGGAGGGCTCCTGATTCTGGTCGCGGATGATTTCCAGCGACTTTTCCAGTGTCTCCACCGCCGCGGCGGTCTGCTCCAGCAGCTGTTGCCCGGTTTCCGTCAGCTCGATACGCCGGGTAGTGCGCACAAAAAGGGGGTGGCCAATATGCTCCTCCAGCAGCCTGAGCGCATTGCTGACCGACGGCGGCGTGATTTCGAGCTTGCGCGCGGCGGCCGAGATATTGCCCTCGCGCGCAATGCTCTGAAAGATGCGTATCTGATTATAAAGCGCGTTATTCATAGCATCTCCTTACGACACCCTCGCCTGATTATTAAGTACAGGCTAAATATTCTTAAGTCAATGACCGCCTAATCTTCCCCCCCTGCGGCTCGTATACTTTTGTCTCTTCCCGCTGATAACGACTTTCCGGAGACAACTATGCGAATTTTATGTCTGGATATCCCTGCCCCCGGCGCGACGCTGGAACACTATGCGCCGCACCTTACCGCAGAAGCCCTGCACGCCTGGGGACTGTACAAGTCAGGCTTTATTCGCGACATCTATTTCCGTCAGGATCGACCCGGCGTCGCTATTTTCCTCGAGTGCGACACCGTGGAAGAGGCGAATAATGTCATGGCCGAATTTCCGCTGGCAAAAGCGGGTCTATTAACCTTCGAGTGTATTCCACTCGGCTCGTTTATTAGCTGGGAAAATCTCTTCTCCGCTGAATTTAAACATCAGGAGTAACGTTGGGAATGGCTCATATTCTTGTCGTTTCCGGGCATCCGGATCTTAACCATTCCATCGCCAACGCCACCATCCTCGATGAGCTGGCGACCGCCCTGCCTGATGCGGAAATCCGTCGTCTGGACTGGCTCTATCCGGACGGCAAATTCAACATCGCCGCTGAGCAGGAAAGCCTGCTGCAGGCGGATGTGATTGTCTGGCAGTTTCCCTTTAGCTGGTATGGGCTGCCCGGGTTAATGAAACAGTGGCTGGACGAGGTATTTGTCCACGGCTTCGCCCATGGCTCAACGGCGAAACTGGGTGGTAAAAAGCTGCTCCTCTCCTTCACCACGGGAGCGCCACAGGCGCTCTATACCGCTGACGGTTTCTTTGGCCATGCCATTGAGGAGTATCTCCTTCCCTTCGAGACCACGGCCAGGCTGTGCAATCTTGCGCTGCTGGCGCCGGTTTATACCTGCGGTATTAGCTACGCCGACCGGGATGCCGACAAAATCGCTCAGCAAAAAACGCTTGCCCGGGAACACGCGGCCAGACTGATCGCGCGGCTTAATACTCTGGTGGAATAACCCAAAGGGAGAAAATAACGATGCAGTATACCCGGCTCGGGAAGAGTGACTTATTGGTCTCCCGTATCTGCATGGGATGTATGGGGTTTGGCGATCCGTCAACGGGTCAGCATCGCTGGACGCTGGACGAAACAGCCAGCCGGGACATCATCCGCCACGCTCTGGAACAGGGCATCAATTTTTACGATACCGCCATCGCCTATCAGAACGGCTCCAGCGAACGGTACGTTGGCCGGGCGCTGCGGGAGATGGCAAAACGCGAGGAGGTGGTGCTGGCCACCAAGTTTCTGCCACGAACCGCCGCGCAGATTGCCGAGGGGATCAGCGGAAAACAGGCTATAACCCGCTCGCTTGACCAGAGTCTGCGAAACCTCGGGATGGACTACATCGACCTCTACATCTACCACATCTGGGATTACAACACCCCGGTTATCGACGTGCTGGAGGCGCTGCACACCGCAGTGACCGCCGGCAAGGTGCGCGCGATTGGCATTTCCAATTGCTATGCCTGGCAGCTGGCGAAGGCGAACGCCCTTGCCGAACGCGAAGGGCTGACATCCTTTGTTTCTGTGCAGAGCCACTACAACCTGATTATGCGTGAAGATGAACGAGAGCTGTTCGGGCTGTGCGCAGAAGAGGGTATCGCCATGACTCCCTATAGCGCGCTGGCCAGCGGCCGTCTCTCCCGCTTAGAAGGCCACACGCGGCGAGAGGTGGAAGATGATTATGCCCGGGGCAAATACGACGGCACGGCAGAGCAGGACCGGATCATTATTGCCCGCGTCGCCGAACTTGCCGAACGGCATCAGGTCTCGATGACCGAAATTTCGCTGGCCTGGCTGCTGACTAAAGTCACCGCCCCGGTGATCGGCGCCACGCAAAAGCATCATGTTGACGGCGCGGTCAACGCTGTAGCCCTTCAACTGAGCCCGGAAGACATCCGTTATCTGGAAGAAGCCTATCAGCCGCACTTCCTCACAGGCGTGATGGCGCAAAACACGCCGCAAGCCAAAGACCGTCCTCAGGTGTGGACGCGCTAACGATCCGCCCTGCGGATCGGAAAGGAGCAAAATATGAAAAACGTGATTGCCGCGGCAGCCTTGTCGCTTGTGCTGTCTGATTTTACTTATGCCCACGAACAAAGAGATGAAGCTATGATGAAAATTACCCCTTCCACCCTTGCGGACGCTGATATTCAAGCGGTCTCCCCGGCGCTGGCGCGCTTCGGCCGCGAGGCCATCAGCAACGACCTCTGGCAACGTGACGCCCTGTCCGCCCGCGACCGTAGCATCGTGACCGTAGCGATGCTGATTGCCCGCAACCAGCCAGGCGAGCTGAAGCACTATATTGCCGTTGCGCTCGATAGCGGCGTGACGCCAGCGGAAGTGTCAGAGATCATTACTCACCTCGCCTTCTACGCTGGCTGGCCCAATGCGATGTCAGCCGTCAGCGTCGCTAAAACCATCTTTGAAGCCAGGGGCGTGACGGCAGAGGCCCTGCCCGCCGCCTCGCCAACGCTGCTGCCACTCAATGAACAGGTAGAGAAACAGCGTGCAGACACCGTGGAAAAAAATGTCGGCCCCATTTCGCCTGGCCTGGTTAAATTTACCGCCGACCCGCTGTTTCTCGACCTCTGGCAACGGCCCGCGCTTACGCCCCGCGACAGAAGTCTGGTGACGGTCAGCGCGTTAATCGCCGCCGGACAGAGCGCGCAGATTGGCTACCACCTAAACAGAGCTATGGATAATGGGCTTTCGGCTGAAGAGGCCGGAGAAGTGGTCGCCCAGGCGGCGTTCTACGCGGGATGGCCAAATGCGTTTACCGCCGCCCCGGTGGTCGGTGAGGTATTACGATCGCGCGAGAGCAAAACTGAATAAAAAAGAATAAAGGACAGGGAAGCTGTCCTTTATTTATCGTTAATTGTTAATTTAAAGGTACCACGAGGGCTTTCGATTAGGTCTCGCGGAAAGAACATAAACGGTCTATCGAAGTATGGAGACTTCGATCGTGAGTCTGTTCACATCGCTCATTGAGAAAATTGCCGTTCCGTATGCCGTCATGAGTCTCATCCTTTGAAAGCAGCGATCGCTGTGGCGAGACGGTAGCGCGGACATGTCTATTTGGTCCAGAGATGGACATCTCAATTTAGCTACTACACCGCTACTTCGATTGATGTATTTTATATTAAATATCAATGAATTGAATTATACATTTAATATAAATTGATGTTATAGCAATCGCTATACAGGCTCCTTAGTCATGACTGACCGGGCCACACCGCATATCGCAAGAATTTGCTCTCTCAGCCAGCGGTGACCGGGGTCGCGTTCCATTCTTGGGTGCCACATCTGCGATACCGTAATACGACGGCTTTTGAACGGCAGCTCGAAAAGGTGTACCTGGTCCGTTACCTGCTGATTGAGTAAATAGAGTGCGGGTATCATGGCGATAAGATCCGATTCCAGCGCCACGGAAAGTGCTGTCGGAAATCCCGGTACGACGCTCGCAATTTTACGTTTTGTCCCCAGTTCGGCCAGCGCATCGTCAACGGATCCGTGTAACGCGCCCTCGGGTGACGCTACCACATGGCCCCAGGCGACATAATCACTCACGCCTATTTCAGCCTGCTTAGCCAGCGGGTGCCCTTTACGGACGACGCCAACAAACCGATCCTCAAACAGTCGTTGCAGCCGTATTTCTGGCCCCATATTACTCTGAACGCCAATCTCCAGATCAACCAGCCCTTCCCGAAGATAGCGCGACGTTTTTTCCGGCTTAGGCGCGAAGCGTATACAGACGTCCGGCGCGGCGTCGGCAACCGCTGCTATAAGCGCAGGCCCAAACGCCACCACAAAACCATCGTTTGCCCTGATGGTAAAAAGACGCGCCAGATTTTGCGCGCTGAACGTTTCAGTTGAGGGCTGTAATACCGCCCTGGCATCGTGCACTGCACGCCTGGCGCGATCCCGGGTCGCTTCGGCCCACGGGGTCAGTACCATGTTACGCCCGGCGCGTACCAGGATCGGGTCTCCTGTGACATCGCGTAACCTGCTTAATGTCCGGCTCATGGCCGAAGTGCTGAGGTTCAGACGACGAGCCGCACCTGCGACACTCGCTTCACTCAGCAATACGTCGAGAGCTACCAGCAAATTAAAATCGGGATCAGACATTACCCTTCCTCCCAGCACATTAAGATAAGGCGTTTGACGCAACAATAAAGTGAAAATAGTGCGCCTTCCGCCTGGTAAAAGCCATCTTTATAGTTTTGTCATCCATACACTCTTCTCAGAGGACAAATGATGACGCTCTTTTCCAGTCAACCCGGCGACGAAGGACTGCCTGGCCCGGCGCGCGCACGGGTGATGGCCGCAATAATGACCACCACCTTAATGGGCGTGTTTGATGGCACCATGATCAACATTGCCCTGCCCTCCATGGCTCAGGAGATGCAGGTACCTGCCAGTATTGCCGTCTGGTTCGCCAACGGGTATCTGCTGGCGGCTGCGATGACGCTGGCGATATTCGCGGCGCTTGCGGCCCGTCTGGGTTATCGCCCCGTATTTCTGGCGGGCCTGACGACCTTTACCCTGACATCACTGGGTTGTGCGCTGGCGAATAAGCCCGAAGTGCTTATCGGTATGCGCGTGCTTCAGGGGATCGGCGGCGCGGCGACGCTGAGTATTGCCCCCGCAATACTCAGGTCCGTATTTCCCGGACGCTTACTTGGCCGCATTCTGGGGTTCCATGCCCTGCTCATTGCCTCGAGCTCCGCTATCGGCCCGGTATTGGGCGGTACGATCCTTCACACTCTTAGCTGGCAATGGCTGTTTGCGATAAACGTTCTTCCCGGCACCCTCGCCTTACTGCTGGCGGTCAGAGCGCTGCCGCGGGATGCGATCCGTATGCAGGCGCCCTTCGACACCGTGGGCGCCATATTGTCGGCGCTGCTGTTGGGTTCGACGATCATGGCGGCGAACAGCCTACAGAACGCTACTTCTCAATTCGGCAGCCTTTGCTGGATGGCTCTCGCTGCGCTGAGCGGCATGGCTTTTATCTGGCAAATCCGCCGCACGGGTCATCCCTTACTGCCGCCGAGCATGTTTAAAAATGAACGTTTTACCCTCGCGGCCTTCACGTCGATGGTTGCTTTCGTCAGCCAGGGGATCACCTTTATTGCGCTACCCTTCCTGTTTCAGAGCGAATACGGCTACAGTCCGGTAGTGTCTGCCCTGCTGTTTACGCCGTGGCCATTAGGGATCGTGCTGATTGCGCCGCATGCAGGCCGTTGGGCGGACACGATATCAGCCCCGGCGATATCCACCCTGGGGCTGGTGATATTTGTCGTCGGTTTGATCCTGCTGGCGACGTTACCCGCCAGACCTTCAATGTGGGATATCTGCCTGCGAAGTCTGGTATGCGGAATAGGGTTTGGCTGCTTTCAGAGTCCCAATAACCGGGAAATGCTCTCAAACGTTATTCGTGAGCACGCGAGTTATGCGTCCGGTGTTTTATCCATTATGCGCACTTTCGGGCAGTGCCTGGGAGCCGCCGCCGTAGCCGTTCTGCTGGCAGCAGATGAAAGGTCAATTCATGTTGCGCTGTGGAGCGCCGCCGCGGCCTCTGCGGTATCGGTCGTCGTCAGCGCGAGCCGGTTGCGTAAAATCGCTCATCCTGCGGAAACAGGATAAGCGCGAAAATATCACTAAACGCTACGACTCCAGCGCCAGCAGCGCAAAACGCCGATCCCGCAACCAAAGCGGAGTCCTCCGTCGGAGTTCAATAGACTAACAGAATGCTATAACCGCTGATTTATTAAGGGAAAATTGAGTTTGGTAGACTTCAGGAGACTTGAATTTGGAGCGGGCGAAGGGAATCGAACAAAAATCCATTCCACTTCTGTAACCTACTGACAGATAACGATATTGCGATCAGCATAGGTAACTGATTACGTGATAATAGAGGATCATTATCGTGTCAATCAAGGGCCAGGCTTACCTTTACAAGCGAAAAGATGGAATCTGGATGTTTCAGATCTTCGTCCCGAAGTACCTCAGATTTTTATATCCGTGCCGGATGTGGCGCAAAACCACTTCAACCCGCGATCTCAATGAGGCTCGACGGTTTAGAAACCACCTGTTATTAGAATGGGAAGAGCTTAAGCGAAAGTACAATCCGAGCAACCCCGATCAGTGGTTGCAGCAGTCAATAGCCGCCTTGCATACCGAAGGGAAGAAGAACAAGAGCCGTCCTCAACTTGTAGCGCGATCCTGTTCGATTCCCACTCTGTGCCTATTACGGGACGAATACGCCGAAAGCTATAAAGACCGCCGTTCTTATTCAACGTTGAGCAAATCAGCGCGAGCCGTTGAGCTATTCCTTGAAAGTGCCAAACAACCGGACATTGCCTTAGAAAGGATAGGCCGCCGCCTGGTGACTGAGTTCCTCGAGACACAAAAGGAGAAGGGAGCCGCCGATCAATCTCGTCAAAACTGGCTAACGTGTTTAGGGAGCCTCTACGAGTTTGCAAAGCGCCGCTACGATGGCATACCAGACCGCAACCCTTTTCACGGTCATAACCTCGAAGCACGTCACACGATAGAAAGTTATCAGCCGTTTGAGCCTGACCAGATGCAAAAGCTACTGGATGCAGCAGAGCCGGAGATCAGAAACATTATAATGATGGGGCTTTTTTCAGGATGCAGACTTGATGAACTGGCAAGCCTCAAGAAATCCGAGATCCAGACGGTGGAAGGAGTACGGTGTTTCTACATCTCGAAGTCAAAGACCAAAGCGGGGATCAGGTATGTGCCGATTCATTCCAAACTATCTTTGATTGTCGATGAATATCTAAGCCACAGCTACGGCGAATACTTGTTCCCACAGGCTAATAAGATTAACCGTGCTGACGGTAAGAAAGGCCCGTTCTACTCTCAAGCGTTCACCAGGCTACGCCGTCGTGTATTGCCTACTGCTACAGATCGTCAATGCTTCCACAGCTTGCGGGGAATGTTTATCACCTGCTTAGACCGCGCCGGGGTTAGCGAGACCAGGATCGGCAGCATTACGGGCCACACAGAGCAGAAGGCGAAAACCGAAGCATTCCGTACTTACAGCCAGGGGGCCAGCATGGAGGAGCTATCCGGTTATGTCGAGTTGGTCAGTTATGATTTGTAAAGATTATGGAGAATGGCATACTTTAATTCCACTACAAATACAAATGACTTAATTTTTAGTGGAGGATGTAATTCCTTAGATTGCTGGGGTTTCATAATATGGAAAATGAGCAGACAAAAACGGGTTGGTTGGGGCTGATAAGGTCTTTCGTAATAATATTTTTAATCATGGCATTCACACTTTATGTAATATTTGGTGATTTGATGCTACCTTAATATACAGCTATGAATCTAAACCACAGGCATAAAAAAACCGGGCGGTTTTACCCGTCCGGATTCGCTTTAGCCACCTGTGGTTGATTGACCGCTATTTATTTGCAATGTTAATGATTGTTCAAAACTCGCTGCTGACGCTCTGGCGTTGAAGTCGATATAGTCACTCAGCCGTGATACATCACTTTGGATTGTCAGAGGCACTTCCGCCGCAAGGGTGAGATTGAAAGTCGGATTCACCTGATAGCTCAGTGCCGGGGTTGATGGCAGAGCCATAGCGCCATCGCGGAGAGATTGCCCTGATAGGCTGTAGTTGTTTGCAGCCGTCCCTGTTGATGCTCGTCCCATTCCTAACCAATCCATAACAGCAGGGCCAACACTCTGCGTATCAATTCCTGTGTTTGATCTAATCCAAGCTGCCACAGCATCGGCTGAGCCACCTACGGCCCCGTTATACAACTGCTGTGCCGCAGGCTGATTGTTATCACCGCTAAACCATTCAGGGAACTTGGATTTTAGGTAATCGTTAATAGCCTGCACGCTCTGACTGATTTGCACTGTTGCACCTGTCACCTGTGTAGCCAGATTGCCTAATCCCTCTCCGAGGAGATGAGCGCTCTCGTTAAGATTCTTAGTGTTCTCAGTTAGTTGATCACCAGATTTTCCAAATCCATCCATAAACCCGGTAAACAGATTAATATCCAGGCCGTTTGTCAGAGCCGCCATTTTCGTGGTGAGGTCACCATACTCCATTATCTGTTTAATCTGCTCATCGTTGAGCGTCTGACCGCTATCTGCAAGCTGTTTCAGCGTCTTGATAAACTCTGCACCGTTATTCAAAAACATGTCGGTGTAGTGGGCCAGGTCATCCCCGTAATCCTCGATCAGGTGCCCGATGGATGCCTGGGACATGCCTCTACGTTGACCTTCATTTACGGTTGCCTGAACAAAATCTAATGGATTGTCTTGGAATTGTTTAAGCTGGTCGATGTTCCATCCGAACAGGTTCATAACGTTGTCTACCGCACCATTACCGCCCTTCCATTTTCCAGACTTCTGATCGAAAGTAGAGTTTGAAATCGACTCTCCCAGCCTTTCTCGGACATCTTTCATCCCATCCGTTGCTTTATCCACACTCGCGGAGTCAACCCCATGCTGTTGACCCCAGGCCACCATTGAGCGTATAGCGTTTGGGTTGGTTTTTACAAGGGCCGACTTTCTGACCAGATCGAGGTTTTCATCCCCTGTCTGTTTAATACGTGCAGCGAGGTTTCCTGCGGCAAACATGCTCCCAATTCCCGTTGCAGCACTCTGCAATCTGGCAATGCCGTATTCCTTACTATTAGGATCTTTGAACTTCTTCGCAGCCCCAACATAATTTGTTTTCTGTGCCTGAGCGGCTTTCTGTGCGGCTGCTGCTGCCCTGCGCTCCAGGGTGATGCGCTCACGAATTAGGGCATTCATTCGGGCGCTGGTAATTTGTCCCTGAGCAAAAGCCTCTGTTTGTTGACGGATGTAGCGGAGGGCTTCAAATTGAGCCTTAGGATCTAATCCATACTTACCTTTAATCCCGCCCAGCTGTAGCCCTGCATGACGGAGTTTTAGCTCTGCTGTCTCCTGGCGGCGCTGTAGCTGCTGCTGCGCTCTCAGATTGGCTTTTTCTTCCCTGGCTTTCTGTTTCTCAGCCGCACGCTGAGCTTTCATTTCGGCAGCATTACGAGGTTTATCGTTAAATCGGGCATCATCAGCCATCTGGCGCGCTTTCTGTCTACGTTGTTTCTGCTGCTGAAAGCGGATTTTGGGGTCTTGTATCTTCTGGAAATATTTGTGCAGGTCATCAGCAGCTTTCTTCGCGGTGGCAATGCTGCTTTTATCGACTACGAATGTTACGGTATTTTTCAGAGTACTAACGGAGAGATCTAATGACATTATTCGCCCCCTTTAGCTAATAGTTCTTTAATAGCTGTATCTACATCCTGCCCTCTGTGAATACGCTGTTTTAAGGCTGGATAGCTAATGTCTAGCATCTCTGCCAACGCCTTGATTTTTATCAGGTCGGTAGCGTTGTTGGCATCTAACGCAATGTGAATACCGTGGGATTTTGATTTTAAAATCAGTTGCATAATAGGTTTTCTCCATAGAAAACAAAAAAGGCCTGCGAGGAACCCCGGAGATTTGCGCTCTCATGTGTCGGAATCCCTAACAGGCCTAAATCTAAATTATTAAGTTGTATTACGCGCCGAGCGTGATTTTCACTTGCATACCTAACCCGTGGTTAACAGGAAGTGCAGTGTTTTCTGTGATAACGTTCCACTCTGAGCCACGCTCATTCTGGTATCCCCAGCTATAGAATTCAGCCGGAGCCGCATCAAGCAGGGCGAATGTAGAGGAAGCTGCGCCATACATCACCTGATAGACACTTGTACCAGTCCCTTTGCTGAATACCGGGATAGCAATCATGTCTGCATCGTCTGGCATCTGTGCAAGAAGGAGCGGATCAGTCACTTTGATAACGTCGATTGGGCTACCCGGCATGGAGAATGTGCTCACGCCCGGTAGTAGCTCGTTACGCTGGAATACGATATTACGGCTATCGTATGGGGCTACGTATTGGAAAGCTGTGGCCATTGCATCAGAGAAACGAAGGGAGCTAAATGCCGCTGGTTTGGCGAATATGATGACGCGCTCAATCATTCCGGCTAATCCGCCTGCTGCCTGTTGGATTTTATCCAGCACATCATCCAGATCTTTAGCTGGCGTAGCTGCGCTCACAGTGTGGGTCATTGGAGAGACACCAAACAGAGTGGCATAATCGATTAACAGATCATTTGTTTTCGGTGTATACACCTGGCCTTTGAACAGTGCACGAGCGAGGTAGCTCTCACGAGTACGCATGTACGCGATTTTGTGTTTGGCGGTATACTCTGCATAGAGGTCGGCTACTGTCTCTTCAAAGGGGGTGCCTTGTTTCCGTTTGCCCTGTACAGAGGCCGGCGTGAACATGTCCTCCCGAAGGAAGTAGGGCGCCTCAATCAGCCATTCCTGCCCGTTCTGGCGTGCCGAAACATTGTGCTCGCTTGATCCGCGTGCTGTGGGCTGATTGAACAGAGAATAGTTGTCTTCTACAAGCTGGGACACGATCACTTTTGGAGAGGTGATTCCTACACCATCAAAAAGGTCTAGAGCATTGAGCAAATAATTGCGCTCAGGAAGCGCTAGGAACATTGGTGAGAGGTCAACTACTTCGCTCCCAATTGCTAATTTAGTCATTATTATTATCCCTTATTATTATGATGTGTGGAATACACGGCAAACAAATCCCTTAGCTTCAAGGGCTGCTACAGCGGCGGCTTTATCGGCCACATTAATGTTATCGATTTTTAATCCTACGTATGAACCTACATTAGGAGCACGTAGAACATTTACAGCTTTATTAGAGCCGGCTGATACAAAATCAGAAACTACAATAAGAATATCGTCTCCGCTGGTATACGCAGCGCCTGTAGAGGTGATAGCATCGCCGCACTCTACATCAGCAGGAAGAGAAGCAAATACTTTACTGTCTACTGCTGCAAATGAGTCTGTAGCGAAGCTGATAATGTCTGTGAGGGATTTACGGTAGGGAAAGAGTTCTGTCAGATTGATCATTTTTTTTCCTGTTATTATTTATTAATTCGTTGATTAATCCGGTCTTGCATAGAGATTTTCTGAGGCGATAACATTTTAGTAATGAGAGCGTCCACCTCATCTATAGAAACATCTAGCGATTTAGCAATAAACTGTTTCTGCGCCTCGCTGAGATTTTTGAAATCATCGTGCATTTTCTGGATTTTATGGTTTTCGGGCTGATTCATTAGAAGCATTGAATGCCTCCTTTTTTTATTTTTATAAAAAACCTGTATTTACTCTCGTAAAAATAAATAGAGCTATTTTAGATAGAAAAAAAAGCCGGTCATTACTCCGGCTTTTACAGGAACGACATTACGTGAGCTCTTAGGAGGTGCTCTCATAAAGGAGTGATTTTACATGCCAACTACTATCATAAATCCTAACGAACTAGTTATAAGAATAATACGATAATAGTTAAATAAAATCACAGGGAAATAACCTTCTGTGAAATTTCCTTTTTCAAATACACTGGAAGGAAGAGCAGCAGGGGGATCACCAATCCCTGCCGCTTTCCTGGAGGAACAACCGAACAATAAATAACATTAACGGAGGAAATTACACCAGCAATGTATTCCAAGAAGGATTTTTCAGGGGAGCTACATAAAATGTTACTTTTAAGTAACCCCATACTCTTATCTTACCATCAAAACCTTACTCTGTCAAGAGATTATTGACATTATATTTAAAATGTGTTATTTGAGAGTAACAATTAGGAACATTCCTGGTATAGGATTATTCCTAGTAGTTGTATAAATTTTCTCGTGTTTTGGTGTTCGGCGCCAGTTCAAGCGCCATTTCGCAGGTTTCCTCAATACTCTGCAATAGCAGCAGCAGAGCATCAGAAATTTCTTCTGAAATACTATCAGCCTCCTCCTGTGTTAGCGATGAATGTTCCATAGCCGCTATACGGCTCGCTACGTCGCCAACGTGCGAAAGCATTGCTTGTGCTAAATCTTGCGCGTTAATCGCCGCCAGGAGGCTTTCAGGCGTTCTGTCGCGTTGCATTTCGTTCAATAGCTTCAGCATAGAGGTAGCGTAATTATCGTGGTAGGTTTGTAGGACAGATTGCAGAGTGTTGTATGAGGTGGAGTTATTCATTATTGATCCTTTAATTGTGTTATTGCTGTTCTGATTTTATTACTTAGTACGATGAGAGGCGATTGCAGGGTGAGGCATTTATCCAGAAGTTCTTCAAGCGCTGCTATTTTCTCCTCTTCGCTCAGATAGGCATCCTCGAGAATAAACTCGATTTCCCTCACCTGCCCCTGGCACCAGTTTAAAAGTTTTTCGAATCTTTTCGTTTGCGTTGTTTGTTGATGCATCATTCCTCCTTATCTGCATACACTGCGTCAAAATCTTTTACCAGGTTATTGAGGCCATTAGTCGATAAATACCCACAAAATGACACATAGTCCTCAAAGCCCATAACCTGCCACTTCTTCAAATCTGAACTATTGACGATGTATTTTTTTCGTTTACGAGGATTGAAATAGACACCACCATCACAGGATGAGAGAATGTCATCTAGAGCGTTCTGCTCTTCCTCTGATAACGGAGGGCTATCGTGCTCGATTATTTCTGTTTTCCATTCTCCGGGAACACTATTCCATTCCATAGAGAGGCGGGATAGCTCTCTAAACTCTCTACGGCTTGCTAATGATTTGGCGGGGGGGGAGAGTATTGGATTGTCGTTCAATACGTGCTAATACGTTGCGTTCTTTTCTGCCCATTATTATTTTTATCCTTGCATGAGGAAAACACTCCGGAGTAGTAAGCCGTTATATAGATGAAAAATGTCCAATAGAGCATAATGATCATAAATGTTTTCCTGATTGTTATTTAGTTGGTTGTCGTAATAAAGCTGACTGCTTCGTTTACGGTAATGTCGTAAAACTTGCCGTGGCGTTCCATTGTAATAACGGCGGCATCTTGCATTAATAGCATCCAATACCGCGCGCCGCTTTCGCTTATTCCTACACCATCAGCAATGTGTTTCACCGTGGCTTTTATTGCTCCGCTTTCACGTTGGAGGGATGCGAGATGATAATAAAGACGCTGGCAAATGGTGTTACATTCGATTTGGTGGTGCGTGGATTCGTTCAAAAGGTATAGTTTATTCAATGTTTCTCCTAGTTAAAATCCTATGTCATCGAATCTTACATAAAGATGTGGGTAAAGTTGTTCAAAACGTTCCTCTAACCTCTCCTCAATTCTTTTTGGTAGGCGTTTACCATCATTCTGTAGGACACGACGCGCATACGCTGTAAATGTGTCGAATCTTTGGCTTTGTCTCAGACTTTCAGGACGTGAGAGCCGCTCACAAACAGCCTCAACAATCACATCATCATCAATGACCATTTGATCGCTTTCCGTTGTTGTTGCAACGCTTTCAGGGGCGCTCTGAGCCACGATCACTGCTTCCTCTATGACTTTGGTCATTGTCGGGGCTGGCTCTTCGTCAGACGCTGCTACAGGCTGCGCTGTCAGTGCTTCTGGCGGGATAACGTGAGCATCAGTTAGCGGGAGTGCTCGTAGTTCCTTATTTCTCCGTCCCTGGATTTTGGTTACTGATAATAATCCGATGGATTCCATCAGTTCGATCAGGTCGTTTGTTTTTCCACGAGATAAATCACAAACTCTTGCAAGCTCGGATTGCTCTTCGTAACAAACACCGCCGGATTTCTCCCAGTCTGCAACGTAGCAATATAACTTTTGCATTCTGGCGCTGAACTTCACTTTCCCAGTTTCAACATTTTGAGAGTAGATAAACGGGATTTCCTTGAAATAATGGGGAATGTTGAGAGTGCGATCTCTTAGAATGCCTTTATCATCTGTATACTGGTAGTCTGCCCGAATTTGAGCAATTGTTTTTGTCATAGATAATTGTTCCTTGTATGTCGTCCCCGCTTATGCGGTTAATAGGTGAGTTTGGGATCACTTGCCCTCTGTCAATTTCTCCGCGTGTTGGTCGAGAATAGAAAGAATGTATTCTCTTACGGTAATTCTCTGCGCTCTCGCTGCCTTAAAAAGGGCTTGAAACGTTGAATCATCAATTTTCAGAGTAGTGAATGCTTTCCCCTTTGGGGTTGCGTTTGTAATATCGCTCATGTGGTTTTCTCCTTGTTTATTACTCTGTGTCGTTTTCTGCTGCTTTTGCTGCATCGATAATACGTAAGGCTTCATCAAAAACTGCTGCTCGATCAGGGTATCCCCGACGGCGGGCGGTATTTCTGTTCATTCGAATTTGATAACGACTGATTGTTCCTGTGTTAAACGCGTCTACTACATCCTGCGGTTTAAACCACTTCATAAATAATAACTCCTTATAAATAGAAAAACACCATTCAGCCTGTCGGCTAATAGTGCATTGATTGGATTGTTGATTTGATAACTAGATAGAGAAGAGGTTTTCCCTGTCCCTAATACTACTTTATCATGACTGAGTGCTTTTGTCAACCCCCTAGAGAAAATAAATTGATCATTTTCAACTATTTATGTTTTTGCTTTACCATTCGTGCTTTTTATACCAAAATTACTGATTGATGTCAATGTGAATTTGTGGTATGCACCTAAAACCTCCTGTAACGCTCTGTAAGGCGTTTTGACGCATTCAGGCTGCCATTGCACCACCTAACCTATTTAAAGCGCTCTACGGGCTTCCTGTGCGCCCTCTGGCACTTACTCCCGAAACCAATAGCACAACTACAGAGGGATAACGGTAGTTATCAGGATGGTAGTTAGTTGGTATTGGATTGAGGCTTAGTGAACTTGCACGAGGTACGAGGGTAAGTGAACTCTAGCCGCTCTACTGACTTAATGAAACCTTGCATGAATGAGTTAACGATAGTTAATGAATTTATGAATGGTTGAATTTAGTCAGCCTTAGCACGTAGTAAGCATCAATAATGAAATGGTTGATGGTTAGTAGGTGGTTAGGCATTCCGCGCACAGCGCAAAGATACTTTATGCCGTAGGCATAATATCATTCGTGCCTGACATTCGTCAGAAACGAAGTTTGCACGAGAAGAAGGTACAGAGTGCGCTTGCGCTTGTTCCATGAGCGGTACGGGGCTGACCGAGGAGCCAACCAAAGGCGGAACAGGTCACTTGCCCGGAGAGTACCGAGCAGGGACAACGACAAAAGAATTAAAAGATAGTCTTATTAATTAATTAGTAGTCTTATTAATCTTATAGTGTGCCGTTTCGTTACTTTAAAAGTACCAAAACGTTACTTTCGTTATGATCTCGAGTACCAAAACGTTACTTTCAGTTATCCATCGGTGCAGATACCCATCATTTTGATGTATGCCGAAAGTAACAAAACGGTACTTTCAGCCCTTCACCCAGCGGTAGATGGTCGCTCGGCTCACTGCGTATTGTTCCATCAAATCATGCACAGAAGCCCCTTTCCTGTATGCCTGTATAACGCCATCCCGGACACCGTGCGAATGCTGTAGCGGCTTCCCGTTGCGCCTGCCGGATACATGTTGCAGCAATATCCCCCGATCAGCACAATGCACCCCGATGAGCTTGTCATTACACACCGTATTACGATAGATCAGGATGCAAATTGGCAACGGACTACGTACAGCAGGAATCCCGTCCGGGTGCAGAAATTTCACCCCGCGATGCAGAAATCTGATCTCATGACAATACGGATTACCAAACACCTGTTTGAGGAAATAACTGGCCTGCGTTCGAGCCGCCACGATAAAAGCGGCAATATCACATTCCCGCGCTTTCGCTAAAAACTGTTCGGTCTTTGAGAATGGCGGATTACAAAATCCTCGCTCCCCCTTCCAGCTTTGTAATAATGCGTCATCCTGTTCAGAATAATAACGGTCACAGACACGATTAATATTATCTGCTGCCAGGTCTATCGTGAAATCAAATTCATTATCCAGACTCTGTAAAAGCTGAAATGGCGTTTTCCAGTCATCCCTACCACCATTATTTACTCCGTGTCTGATCCATCGGTTACACTCATCACGAATCGCCATTTTTGTCTCATAACCTGCCTATGTAGTGAGAATAATCGTATAGAAAATGACGGATAAATCAACGATTATTCAACCGTTTGGCAAGTGTAAATACCCCATAATTACCCAGGGTATGGCGGTCATTTACACTTTGAATAATAACAAATGTAACTATCACGCACTTTACATAAAGCCTTGTGCCATGCGGGTTACAGCAATTATTGTCCACAATGTCACTTTGGTCACATGCAAGAATTGTGTTATTTGTTGAACGAGTATTCGCAAGCGAATGTTATTTGTCATACAAATGCCCATCATGCACCAAATCAGTGCAATCTGTTAACATTTATTTGATAATGATTATCATTACCATCTAATCATTCATTTAGCCATCTAAACGTCCATTCAATAGGACATTTAAGGTTATCTGTCCTATGTAACCTCCTGTTTATAGGGCAATATCGATTTACCTCGATTTATTGCCGATTTAATTGGCTATTTCCGGTGCCAAATCACTCATGAAAAATAAATTTATTGACATGCAAACCAACATGTGATAAGCAAGAGCAATAATAAATTTCTTCAATAAAATCAATGGCTTGATATTTTAAACTCCCTGAATTTTCAAAATGGGGGCGGCTGAAAACGCCGTTCAGCACCTCTCGCAACCGCGCTCAGCTAAATAAGATTTATTCGCATTTATTCGCTTTTAATACGAATTAATGCCGGTTTAATCCCTCGATAATCATTCCAATAAGACATTTGTGTAAATAAGTTAAAAATGATCTTGCTATCTATCTGTTTTTGATCAATATTTAATTCAACAAGACACATTAAGGAGGTAAGAGAATGGCAATCAGTAAAGGTGCAAAACGCACAGACGGACTAGAGAGCGCCGAACAGGTGCAGATGGTAGTAGAGGAAATCGCGAAGAAGAGCCAGACAGTGGCGGATCTGTTCCTGTTAGGAGTAGAGACACAGCTCCGTGGCGTGGACATGCGGGAATGGAAATGGAGTGATCTGGATATTGGTAGCAAAGTGCTGCGCATTACACAGGACAAAACCAAAGAAGCGGTAGAAGTGGAACTCACGGAAACAGCAAGAGACGTATTACAGGCTCGTTATAACGAGCGTGGGGAGAATGTATACGTGTTCCAGAATGACAGCAACCGTAGCAGAGGTAAGCCGATCAGCCGTTCCAAAATCCATGCAGAGATTCAGTATGCCGTGGATAAGCTCAAGGCTCGTAAACTCCTTCCACCGGAAGCAGTGATCAGTATGCACAGTTCACGAAAAACCGTGGCGACCATAGCGCATTTGAAAGGCGAGGACTTAGAGGTAATTAGTAAAATGTTAGGCCATCGCTCAACGGAACACACACGCGCCTACATAGGTATCACACAGGCCAAAGTAGATGCATTGAGAACGAAATATTCCACCGGAATCAAACGAGGAAAACGCTCATGAAACCATTAATCGTGCTGACGCTGGCGCTACTGCCAGCCCTGGCGAATGCCGGACAGATTACGATGACCAATCCACAGGAGGAACAGACGGAGAACGGGAAAACGTTATGCATCTATGAGAATGCCAATTACACGTTCACCTACCTAACTAAAGGGAAATGCCCCTATGCCAAAACTTTCGACACAGGGGAAAGCAACTAAGGCTCTTCTTAGTTCTCTTTTGAATACTTCTCTAAATCGATGGGTATGTCGCGACGAAGATTACTTACACCAGCCTTTAACAGCCAGGTTGAATTCACGCGTAGTGAAGACAAACGTTCATTTCGTTCTGTTGCCCATCCAATATTATTAATACTCAACTTTTGAACTAAATCTCCTATTACTTCCTCGTTGATATCTTTTTCTTGAGTTGAGCGAGTCTCGAAGGAGTCAGTTTGTATGCCCTCTTTCCCTGTAATCTCATAGCTATAAGAAATCTTACTCATCCTTTCTCCATCCTCTGCAGTGTGTAGTTAAAGGTAGACTAGCTTGTGTTTTAGGTAACACCACCCACAAAAAGGTTTTATGTTCGTTGTTATTTTGGGGCTTTCATAGACAATAAAATGTAGGTAAAAACTGCGGAAACGGCTCCGATTATGTTGAATATCAACGGGATAGAGCTAACCCCTCCGTGATGTGAGCAAGCCCCTCGACTGCCAATCGATGAAGACCCCCAACCGTCACTACATCCAGAAAATAGCGTGCCAAGATATACAAATACAGCGAGCACAATTAGTGAAATAACTAATCTAAACATAGTGTTCCTTATAAAACTACATCACCAATTTACACAATCTACCACTGTTAGCAGTTCATTGAGCGCTGGTCTGTGCAATGTAAAACGAGATCGATTGGTTAAACTGCCAGCAACGACTAGGAGCAAGTTGCATTTTGGCATTTACGAAACCTTACCTTTGTGTGATTTTGAACCATTTTTTAATGATTGCAATTTACACGATAAAAATAATTCTTTTTTTACAGTCACCTACAATCTACATCATTTTTTGTTGACGTAGATTGAAAGTTAATTCATAATATCTAGGCGATTAGTGCATCTTTGCAAAAGACAAGTGGTTATTGGATACTCCCGTTTTTAGTCAACCGGGAGGTTTTCTCATGAGTATTGGTTCATTACGTCTCGTCTTTGTTTCTGGTGTAATCACCATTATCATCTTTTCATTGCTCTACCTTGCACTTTGGACAGAAAACTCTCTCGACTCTGTTACTAACTTCGGTTGGATGTTAACCGAACTGGCCAAGCGCTTATTGAAGCCATAGAAGCCATAAAGCCCCGTTGGTGATACAGCAACAAGCGGAGCGTAGCGACGTCATCAAGATTGTCAGAGCGATCCCACCTTATCAGGATAACCGTGTACCTTTCGGAGCGTGGCTGAAACGCTGATAGAGCTTGCATGTGGTGTGCAAGTACCAATATCACCATAAACCTGTTTACGCAGCCACAGGGCCGCACATCGGGCTTAAATGCGTGTGATCAGTCTGTCGATGACATAACGATGCCTGGATGGGCTTTTTCTTCACGTTGTACTATCGCGGTGTGAGGATGCAACTGCCGCCAACGCTGAGTTATACTGTCATCTCACCATGTAACTTAGCGTGACAGTTACCAAGGGCGGATCACAACGGTAGAACCCATAGGCGACTAAAATAGGTAACTATTTAAGTTGCTGATAGAGAAGGCTTTTAAGGCTTCTCCACTTGGGGAGAGATCTGGAGCGGGCGAAGGGAATCGAACCCTCGTATAGAGCTTGGGAAGCTCTCGTTCTACCATTGAACTACGCCCGCGAAGAGGTGCGAGAATCATTATAGCCCTTACGCACCCTGTGACAAGCCTGCTGGATGCTGACTGGCGATAAAATAACCTTTTAGCACTTAGGTTTACTTCCCTGCGGCGGCAGGTAACGCAGCGGATCGATGGCTGTCGCCCGGTAGCGGATCTGGAAATGCAGCCGCACTGAGTCGGCATCCGTACTGCCCATGGTGGCAATTTGCTGGCCGGCCTTCACGCTCTGGCCATTATTCACCATTAGCTTATCGTTGTGGGCATAGGCGGTGATGTAATCCTCGCTGTGCTTAATCATGATCAGATTGCCATAGCCGCGCAGCTGATTGCCGACGTAGACCACCTTGCCCGCCCCGGCGGCATACACCGGCTGGCCGCGGGTTCCGGCGATATCAATACCTTTATTGCCGCCATCGGCGGTGGAATAAGGCAGGACCACTTTGCCGCTGGTCGGCCAGCGCCAGCAGCGCTGTCCCACCGGCGGCCAGGAGGACTGAGGTACCGCGGACGAAGGCGTGACCGCCGCGGTGCGCGTAGAGGAAGATTTTTTCTTCGTTGTCTTCGTTGAACTGCTGCCGTTAAGCTTCAGCTTCTGCCCCACCTCAATGGTGTAAGGCGGGGAGATGTTATTCAGGCGGGCCAGATCGCGAACGCTGGTGCCGGTGGTGCGGGAGATGCCGTACAGGGTATCGCCGCGTTTAACGGTGTAGGTGCCACCGGAATCGGAGGTGCTGGAGCAGCCGGCCAGCACCAGGCTTGCCGCCAGCATCAGTGTCATATAAAAGCGTTTCATCATCAGGCATCCTGCACTTAACACAACCACTTACCTCGCAATCAGGGCGAATATCATACCAGTCCGCGGCGCAGGGCGTCATCCCTGATGGCGAAACCATTATCCCCCGTCCCTAGCGCGCGGCCTGCGGCAGGCAGAAATTCATATTTGCGCCACGCGGCGCGGCGGCCTCTCCTCGCTATTGCGCGTTGCCGTTCACAGAGCTGCCTCCAGGGCTTGTTTTGGTAATGCCTTTCTCCCATTTATGGGCTACCCTAGTGGCCTGAGTACATGACCCGGCGGGTTTGTGCCGGGTCATTTTTTATTTTCAGGAGTCGTCATGGCCGGGGAACACGTCATTTTGCTGGATGAGCAGGATCAGCCTGCCGGTATGCTGGAGAAGTATGCCGCCCATACGTTTGATACCCCTTTACATCTCGCGTTTTCCTGCTGGCTGTTTAACCAGCAGGGTCAGTTGCTGGTCACTCGCCGTTCGTTGGGCAAAAAAGCCTGGCCCGGGGTATGGACCAACTCGGTCTGCGGACACCCCCAGCAGGGCGAGACCTTCGAGCAGGCCGTCACGCGCCGCTGTCGCTTCGAACTCGGTGTGGAGATCTCTGATATCGCGCCGGTTCACCCGGCCTTCCGCTACCGGGCGGTCGCCCCAAACGGTATCGTTGAGAATGAAGTGTGCCCGGTATATGCCGCGCGCGTGGTAAGCGAAGTGCAGCCTAACGACGATGAAGTGATGGACTATCAGTGGGTTGACCTGGCAACCATGTTAAGCGCGCTGTCCGCCACGCCGTGGGCGTTCAGCCCGTGGATGGTGCTGGAAGCGGAAAATCGGGACGCCCGCCAGGCGCTGACCGACTTTGTTGCGCGTCTGCGCGGGTAAGCTGACTATTCTCCAGTCCAGGCGCAGCCCTGTGCCTGTCATTAATGCCTGGCGGCGCTACGCTTGCACAGGCCTACGGTTCTGCGCCATTGCGTAGCCCGGATAAGGCGTTTACGCCGCCATCCGGGATCCCCGGCTTGCGCTGCGCTGAGCCAGGCTACGCCAGCCTTAGGACCTCACATCAGACATAAAAAAACCCGGCAAGCCGGGTTTTTTGCTTTTCGCGAAGGGCGATTATTTCTGCGGACGCATCGCCGGGAACAGAATAACGTCGCGGATGGTGTGGCTGTTGGTGAACAGCATGACCATACGGTCGATACCGATACCCAGACCAGCGGTCGGCGGCAGGCCGTGTTCCAGCGCGGTGACATAGTCTTCGTCATAGAACATTGCTTCGTCGTCGCCTGCGGCTTTCGCATCAACCTGATCCTGGAAGCGCTGCGCCTGGTCTTCGGCGTCGTTCAGCTCGCTAAAGCCGTTACCGATCTCACGGCCGCCAATGAAGAATTCAAAGCGGTCGGTGATTTCCGGGTTGACGTCGTTACGGCGCGCCAGCGGAGAAACTTCCGCCGGGTATTCGGTGATGAAGGTCGGCTGGATCAGGTGCGCTTCCGCCACTTCTTCGAAGATCTCGGTCACGATACGGCCCAGACCCCAGCTCTTCTCCACTTTGATGCCGATAGATTCAGCGATCGCTTTCGCGGAATCAAAGTTATCCAGATCCGCCATCTCGGTTTCCGGACGGTATTTCTTGATCGCTTCGCGCATGGTCAGTTTTTCAAACGGCTTGCCGAAGTCGAACACCTGGTCGCCGTAAGGCACTTCGGTATTGCCGAGGATGTCCTGCGCCAGGGTGCGGAACAGAGATTCGGTCAGCTCGATCAGATCTTTATAATCCGCATAAGCCATGTAGAGTTCCATCATGGTGAACTCTGGGTTATGACGAACGGAGATCCCTTCGTTACGGAAGTTACGGTTGATCTCGAAGACGCGTTCGAAGCCGCCAACCACCAGACGCTTGAGGTACAGTTCCGGCGCGATACGCAGGTACATGTCCAGATCCAGCGCGTTATGATGGGTGATGAACGGACGCGCGGAAGCGCCGCCCGGGATCACCTGCATCATCGGGGTTTCTACTTCCATAAAGCCGCGGCCAACCATGAACTGACGGATGCCCGCCAGGATCTGCGAACGCACTTTGAAGGTCTTACGAGATTCATCGTTGGAGATCAGGTCCAGGTAACGCTGACGGTAACGCGCTTCCTGATCCTGCAGGCCGTGGAATTTGTCCGGCAGCGGGCGCAGAGCTTTAGTCAACAGACGCAGCTCGGTGCAGTGGATGGATAGCTCACCGGTTTTGGTCTTGAACAACTTACCGCGGGCGGCGATGATGTCGCCGAGGTCCCACTTTTTGAACTGGTCGTTATAAACGCCTTCCGCCAGGTCATCACGCGCCACGTACAGCTGGATGCGGCCGCCTACGTCCTGCAGGGTCACGAAGGACGCTTTACCCATGATACGACGGGTCATCATGCGGCCAGCAACGGCCACTTCAACGTTCAGCGCTTCCAGCTCTTCGTTTTCTTTGCCATCGAAGTCAGCGTGCAGTTGGTCAGAGGTATAGTCACGACGGAAATCGTTCGGGAATGCGACGCCCTGCTCACGCAGCGCAGCCAGCTTCTCGCGACGGGTTTTCAGTTCATTATTAAGGTCAATTGCCGCGTCAGCGCCCTGTGCTTGTTGTTCAGACATGTTGGTTCCTCATAACCCTGCTTTCAAACTTGCTTCGATAAATTGGTCCAGGCTGCCGTCGAGCACCGCCTGAGTGTTGCGGGTTTCCACCCCGGTACGCAGATCTTTAATACGCGAGTCATCCAGCACGTAAGAGCGGATCTGGCTGCCCCAGCCGATATCGGACTTGTTGTCTTCCATCGCCTGCTTCTCGGCATTTTTCTTCTGCATCTCCAGTTCATAAAGCTTTGCTTTCATCTGCTTCATGGCCTGGTCTTTGTTCTTGTGCTGCGAACGGTCGTTCTGGCACTGCGTCACCAATCCGGTCGGGATATGGGTAATACGCACCGCGGATTCCGTACGGTTAACGTGCTGACCACCGGCGCCGGAGGCGCGGTATACGTCAATGCGCAGGTCGGCCGGGTTAATTTCGATATCGATATCGTCTTCCACTTCCGGGTAAACGAACGCGGAGCTGAAGGAGGTATGACGGCGGCCGCCGGAATCGAACGGGCTCTTACGCACCAGACGATGAACGCCGGTTTCCGTACGCAGCCAGCCGTAGGCGTAATCGCCAATGATCTTAATGGTCACGGATTTAATCCCCGCGACTTCACCTTCGGATTCTTCGATGATTTCGGTCTTAAAGCCGCGCGCTTCCGCCCAGCGCAGGTACATGCGCATCAGCATGCTGGCCCAGTCCTGGGCTTCGGTGCCGCCGGAACCGGCCTGAATGTCAAGGTAGCAATCGGCGCTGTCGTATTCGCCGGAGAACATGCGGCGGAACTCAAGCTGCGCCAGCTTCTCTTCCAGGGTATCCAGCTCGGCGACGGCTTCGTTAAAGGTCTCTTCGTCGTCCGCTTCCACGGCCAGATCCAGCAGGCCGGCAACGTCTTCCAGCCCCTGGGACATCTGATCCAGGGTATCTACGATGGCTTCCAGGGAAGAACGCTCTTTACCCAGCGCCTGGGCGCGTTCGGGTTCGTTCCACACGTCCGGCTGTTCCAGCTCGGCGTTTACTTCTTCGAGACGCTCTTTCTTGGCATCGTAGTCAAAGATACCCCCTAAGAACGTCGGAGCGCTCCGTGAGGTCCTGAATGCGGTTTTTTACCGGATTTATTTCAAACATGGTCGGTTTCTTTTAATGGATTTGTCAAAATGCGGTGATAAGAGCGGAATTCTACCGGATTCGCGCCCTTATTCCTACACTGTTGTCAATTTGGCCAGAGGTGATCGATGATCAGCTGCAGGCTACGGTTGCCGCGGAACTCGTTGATGTCGAGCTTGTAGGCTAACTGGACTTCACGCACGCCGTTATCCGGCCAGATGGAAGTATCAACGTTGAAGGCGATACCGTCCAGCAGCGGCCCGCCGTCAACCGGTTCGACCATCACCTTCAGGTGACGCTCGCCCACCAGCCGCTGCTGCAGCAGGCGAAAACGACCGTCAAACAGCGGTTCCGGGAACATCTGCCCCCACGGCCCGGCGTCGCGCAGCATCTGCGCCACTTCCATGCTCATCTCCGCCGCCGCCAGCGGGCCATCGGAAACCACCTCGCCCTGCAACAGCGCAGGATCCAGCCATTCGGTCACCAGCTCGCCGAAGCGCTGTTGAAACTCTTCAAAACGCGCCTCCTCCAGCGATAAGCCCGCCGCCATCGCGTGGCCGCCGAACTTCAGGATTAGCCCGGGATAAAGCGTATCAAGGCGCTCCAGCGCATCGCGCATATGCAACCCCTGAATGGAACGACCGGAGCCTTTCAGCGTGCCGTCGCCGGTAGGCGCAAAAGCGATAACCGGGCGATGGAAGCGCTCCTTAATCCGCGAGGCGAGAATGCCGACTACCCCTTGATGCCATTGCGGATGGTACATCGCCAGCCCGCCGGGCAGGGTATCGGCGCTGCGCTCCAGCTGCTGACAGAGCGTTAGCGCTTCCGCCTGCATCCCCTGCTCAATCTCTTTGCGCGTCTGATTAAGCGCATCGAGCTCGTTGGCCAGCACCCGCGCTTCGCCGATGTTGTCGCACAGCAGCAGCGCGACGCCGACCGACATGTCGTCCAGCCGTCCCGCCGCGTTCAGGCGCGGCCCGAGGGCGAAACCGAGGTCGCTGGCCGCCAGCTTTTGCGGATCGCGGTTGGCAATTTCCAGCAGCGCCTTAATACCGGGCCGACATTTGCCGGCGCGAATGCGGCTTAACCCCTGCCAGGTGAGGATACGGTTGTTAGCATCCAGCGGCACGACGTCCGCGACGGTGCCAAGCGCCACCAGATCCAGCAGCTCGGCAAGGTTCGGCGCGGGGATGCCGCGAGCGTCGAACCAGCCTTTATCGCGCAGAAAAGTGCGCAGCGCCAGCATCAGATAAAACGCCACCCCCACCCCGGCCAGTGATTTTGACGGGAAGTCGCAATCGCGCAGGTTGGGATTAACGATAGCTTCCGCCGCCGGCAGCGTCTCGCCCGGCAGATGGTGATCGGTCACCAGCACCGGGATCCCCAGCGCATGGGCATGATCGACGCCGGCATGGGACGAGATCCCGTTGTCGACGGTCATGATCATCTGCGCGCCGCGAGCATGGGCCTGATCGACCACTTCCGGGCTTAAACCGTAGCCGTCTTCAAAGCGGTTCGGCACCAGATAGGAGACGTTGCCGTAACCCAGCGCGCGCAGGGCCAACACGCTGAGCGCGGTGCTGGTGGCGCCGTCGGCGTCAAAATCACCGACCACCACGATGTGCAACCCTTTCTGGAACGCGTCATGCAGCATCTCGACCGCTTTTTCAACGCCGGTGAGCTGCGTCCAGGGGAGCATGCCTTTGACGCTGCGCTCCAGCTCCTGCGCGCTGCGCACCCCGCGGCTGGCATATAGTCGCTGCAGCAGCGGCGGCAGGTCGGCGGGGAGTTCGACGCCGTCAACCGCCTCGCGGCGGCGTAGTTGTATCTGTTGTTTCACGCGAATCAGTTACCGCTTGTCTGTTTTTTGTGCTCATCGAGGAACGCCTTCAGCTCTTTCGGCCCCTGATAGCCCGGCAGCACCATGCCGTTACTGAGGACCATCGCCGGCGTACCGTTGACGCCCATCTGCACGCCGAGGGTGTAATGTTTGGCGATATCTACGCTGCAGCTCGCCGGCTGCACGCCTTTACCATTCATGGCGTCATCCAGCGCTTTGTTGCGATCTTTCGCACACCAGATCGCTTTCATATCCTGCTCGGCCTGGCTTTGCAGCCCCTGGCGCGGGAAGGCCAGATAACGCACGGTGATCCCCAGCGCGTTGTAGTCGCTCATCTGCTCGTGCAGTTTATGACAGTAGCCGCAGGTAATATCGGTGAAGACGGTGATGACGTGCTGCTCCTTCGGCGCTTTGTAGACAATCATCTCATTGCTCAGCGCGTTCAGCTTACCCAGCAGCAGCTGGTTGGTGACGTTGACCGGCTGCGCGCCGCTCACGTCGTACATCGGCCCCTGGATGATATGTTTGCCGTCGTCGGTCACGTACAGCACGCCGCTGTCGGTCAGCACCGTGCTCATCCCGGAAACCGGCGATGGTTGAATATCGGTGCTCTGCACACCCAGCTTCGCCAGCGACTGTTTAATTGCCGCGCTATCGGCGTGCGCCGTTCCTGAAAGGGAGGCCGCCAGCAGGGTGAACATCAATAAACCTTTTTTCATACTCAGTCCTTTTGTTCAGCACTCACGCCCGCGGGTGGTGCTGTTGATGAAGTTGTCGCAGACGCTCGGTCGCCACGTGGGTGTATATCTGCGTGGTGGAGAGATCGCTGTGTCCTAACAGCATCTGCACCACGCGCAGATCGGCGCCATGATTGAGCAAATGCGTGGCGAACGCATGGCGTAACACGTGCGGGGAAAGCTTTTCGCTGTCGATCCCCGCCAGTACGGCATAGTGTTTAATCCGGTGCCAGAAGGTCTGGCGCGTCATCTGCTGGGCGCGCTGGCTGGGAAATAAGACATCCGACGCCACGCCGTTCAGCAGCCAGGGGCGACCATACTCGAGGTAATTTTCCACCCACAGTACCGCCTCTTCCCCCAGCGGCACCAGCCGCTCTTTGTTGCCTTTTCCCACCACCCGCAGCACGCCCTGCCGCAGGCTGATGTCGCTCATCGTCAGCCCCACCAGCTCCGAGACGCGCAGGCCGGTGGCATACAGCACCTCCAGCATCGCTTTATCGCGCAATTCCAGCGGCTGCTCCACCAGCGGCGCCTGCAGCAGGCGCTCAACCTGCGCCTCACTGAGATCTTTTGGCAGCCGCTGCGGTAGCTTCGGCGAGGCCAGCAGCGCGCTGGGATCGTCCGGGCGAATTTTTTCCCGGTACAGATGCTGGAAAAAACGGCGCACGGCGCTCAGCAGGCGCGCGGTGCTGGTGGCTTTGTAGCCGCCGGACTGCCGCTCAGCCAGCAGCGCCTGCAGATCGTCGCTGCCAACGCTTGCCAGCGACAGGCCGCGATGGTGCAACCACTCAACTAACATCGTCAAATCGCGACGGTAGGCGCTGAGCGTATTCTCCGCCAGGTTGCGCTCCAGCCAAAGGGCATCGAGAAACTGTTCGATTAGTGCCAGATCCTGTTTCACATCGGCCTCTTTGTTCGTTAAACGCTCTCATTATGCCTTAAGAGGACGCCTTTCTGGTACACTGCCCGCCATTCACGGCAAGAATCGAGATGTTTACGCGATGAATATAGGTCTGTTTTACGGCTCCAGTACCTGCTACACCGAAATGGCCGCGGAGAAAATCCGCGATATCATCGGCCCCGAGCTGGTGACGCTGCACAATCTGAAAGATGACTCCCCCGCGCTGATGAGCCAGTACGACGTACTGATCCTTGGCATCCCGACCTGGGATTTCGGCGAAATTCAGGAAGACTGGGAAGCGGTCTGGGATCAGCTGGACACCCTGAACCTCGAGGGAAAGATCGTCGCGCTGTACGGCATGGGCGATCAGCTGGGCTACGGCGAATGGTTCCTTGACGCGCTCGGCATGCTGCATGACAAGCTGGCGACCAAGGGCGTGAAGTTTGTCGGCTACTGGCCAACCGAAGGCTATGAGTTCACCAGCCCGAAACCGGTGATCGCCGATGGCCAACTGTTCGTTGGCCTGGCGCTGGATGAAACCAACCAGTACGACCTGAGCGACGAGCGCATCCAGAGCTGGTGCGAGCAGATCCTCGGCGAAATGGCCGAACACTTTTCCTGACGCGGCTTACTCCTGCGCCGGTTTTTGCAGCACCAGCCGGCGCAGATCGCGCCACTCTCCGGCGTCCATGCTGTCCGCCGCCAGCCAAAGATGCTGTCCGCGCCGGGTATCGACATGGCGCAAACGCAGCAGCATACCGCTATTGATAACCCACGGCGTCCCGAGGATCTCCCATTCGGCGTTTTGCCAGCGAAGACGGGAATCGGTGAGCAGTTTTATCTCCCCGCGACGGGCATGGATCCGCCGCTGGCTGCGCACGCAGTCGAAGACCACCAGCGACAGCAGCAGCAGCCAGATCGGGGTATAGCTCAGCGGCCAGGGAACCAACAGCACCAGGGCCGCCACCACGCCGTGAAGCAGCAGGGAAAACCACTGCGCGCGCCAGGAGATACGGAGATCAGATTGCCACAGGACCACGTTCCCGATTCCGTGTCTGAATTAAGGTTACCATCCGCTGCAGCTCCGCATCGGCCGGTTTGCCGTGGTTCATCAGCCAGTTGAACAGATCCGGATCGTCATTTTCCAGCAGGCGAATGAACAGCTGTTTGTCAGCGTCGCTGAGGGTATCGTACTCATACTCAAAGAACGGCATGATGGAGATGTCGAGTTCGCGCATCCCGCGGCGGCATGCCCAGTGGATACGTGCTTTATTGTTAATGTCCATGTTGACCTTCCAGCAGCAAAATATAGGTTAGTTTAACCCGTTTTCTGCCGTAACTTTACAGGAATATCGCTGAATGCGAGCATCCTTCCATAAAAACCTTAAAATAATGATGGGTTTATTGATTCCCTGCGTCAGGCGGCTGTCTCACGCCAGCGCACAAATGGCCTGTTGAAAGCACTTGCAATGCACTATAGCTCTTTTACCATTGGTCACACACACTGCGTTAAGCGATTCAGGATATGACTATGGCTTTTACACCTTTTCCTCCGCGTCAGCCTTCCTCTTCCGCTCGTCTGCCGTTAACGCTGATGACCCTGGATGACTGGGCGCTGGCGACAATTAGCGGGCCGGACAGCGAAAAATATCTGCAGGGGCAGATTACCGCCGATGTGAGTCATCTCACCGATGCCCAGCATCTGCTTGCCGCCCACTGTGATGCCAAAGGCAAGATGTGGAGCAACCTGCGCGTATTCCGTCGCGAGGGCGGCTTCGCGTGGATTGAGCGCCGCAGCCTGCGCGACGCGCAGCTGACCGAGCTGAAAAAATATGCCGTCTTCTCCAAAGTCACCATCGCCGCCAACGACGATCTGGTTCTGCTGGGAGTAGCCGGCTTCCAGGCGCGCGCCGCGCTGGCGCCGCTGTTCGCCGCCTTGCCCGACGCTGCCACCCCGGTGGTCAGCGAAGGCGCCACCAGCCTGCTGTGGTTTGAACACCCGGGCGAGCGCTTCCTGCTGGTGACCGATGTCGACACCGCCAACCGCGTCACCGACGCGTTGCGCGGCGAAGCGCAGTTTAACAACAGCCAACAGTGGCTGGCGCTGAATATTGAAGCCGGCCTGCCGGTTATCGACAGCGCTAACAGCGGGCAGTTCATTCCGCAGGCCACCAACCTGCAGGCGCTGGGCGGCATCAGCTTCAAAAAAGGCTGCTACACCGGCCAGGAAATGGTCGCGAGGGCGAAATTCCGCGGCGCCAATAAGCGCGCGCTGTGGACGCTGTCAGGGACCGCCAGCCGGGTGCCGGAAGCCGGGGAAGACCTGGAGCTGAAGATGGGCGACAACTGGCGCCGCACCGGTACGGTGCTGGCAGCCGTACAGCTGGATGACGGAAGCCTGATGGTCCAGGTAGTGATGAATAACGACATGGAACCGGACAGCGTGTTCCGTGTACGCGACGATGCCGGCAGCCTGAGCATCAAACCATTGCCGTATTCGCTGGAAGAAAATTAAGGAAAAGTTCCCGGCTTGCGGCGCTTGCGCCTTAGCCGGGCTACCCGGCCGCAGAATATCGTAGCCACGGTAAGCGTAGCGCCACCGTGGAATTTCCAGGCCGTAGAGTATTGTAGCCACGGTAAGCGCAGCGCCACCGTGGGATGTTTATCAGGACTGACCGATGTAAAGATAAATCGCCAGGAAGTGACACACGCTGCCGCCGAGCACGAAGCCGTGCCAGATAGCGTGGTTATAAGGAATACGTTTGCAGACGTAGAAGATGACTCCCAGCGAGTACACCACCCCGCCAACCGCCAGCAGCGTTACCCCGCCCACCGCCAGCTTCACCGCCAGCTGATAGACCACGATAAGCGACAGCCAGCCCATGGTCAGATAGGTCACCAGCGACAAAATTTTAAAGCGGTGCGCGATGGTCAGCTTAAACAGGATCCCCAGCAGCGCCAGGCCCCAGATGACGATCATCAGCCCCTTCGCCAGCGGTGAATTCAACCCCACCAGCAAAAACGGCGTGTAGGTCCCGGCAATCAGCAAATAGATGGCGCAGTGGTCGAATTTCTTCAGCCACTGTTTCGCCCGCTGATGCGGGATCGCGTGATAGAGTGTGGAAGCGAGGAACAGCATAATCATGCTGCCGCCGTACAGGCTGTAGCTGGCGATCGCCGTCGCGCTGGCGTTTGTATCCGCCGCCTGCACCAGCAGCAACACAAGGCCGACGATACCGAACACCAGCCCGATCCCGTGGCTGATGCTGTTGGCAACTTCCTCTGCCAGAGAATATCCCTGAGTGATTAATGGTTTGCGAACCATACTGGACTCCGTGAAAACAAGAACGCTTTCATTGCCCACTTAGGGTAACTGAGAATGATTCCAGTGAACACCTGTTAGCTAAAATAAAACGATGTATATTTGTAAATACTTTAAAATCATAAAGTTACATTTTTATTTCAACTCACAGCTGTTCCTGATTATCTTAAAGCGTTTTGAATTCAATGACATAAAACTGGCTCTCGCCAGGATAGATGTCGCTGATGACCTGCCGCAGCTGCCCGAGAGTCATATTCTCCTGTTGCGCATGCTGTTCGGTCAGCGTATCGAGCGTCACCGTCGAGGTCGCGGTCACGGCGATGGTGCAAAAATAGCCGTCATCTTCATAGCGCCCAACGCGCAGCACATCGCCGGGCTTAAAGTGCGACTCCGCTGCATCGCGAATGGTGATGGTTTTGCGCCCGGCGAGGATGTCGTCCTGAAAACGCTGAAAAAAGGTAATGTCATTGGCCTGCATGATATAATTCCGTCCTGGTCATTATGAATTGTGAGTTCGCCCTGTGAGTATGTTCTCCCACGCCGCTGTCGCCAGTCTCAATAATCTTGAGATGATGGTCTACCACTACGTCATTAAAAATCGTGACAAAGTGATGTACATGACCATCCGCGAACTGGCCGAGGCCGCCGGGGTCTCCACGACCACCGTGTTACGCTTCTGCCGCAAACTGCAGTGCGAGGGCTACTCTGAATTTCGCGTGCGCTTTAAATTATATCTCGAGCAGAATGAGCCTCAACAGGCAAATATCGGCGCCAGCGAAATAATGAGCTTTTTTAAAAGCGTCAATAATGACGAGTTCGATGAATTACTCGAGCAGGCCGTCGATATTATTCTCGCCTCCGAACGTATTATTTTTGTCGGCGCCGGCACCTCCGGCGCGCTGGCGAAATATGGCGCACGCTTCTTCTCCAACGTCGGTAAATTCAGCAACCATATTGACGACCCCTATTTTCCGGTAACCAACGATATGGCCCGCAACGCGCTGGCGATCGTGCTTTCCGTCTCTGGCGAGACGGAAGAGATCCTGCGCTTTGCCAGCCAGTTCAGCCTACATCATTGCAAGGTGATGTCGATTACCAGCCATGAGCATTCGCGGCTGGCCAAACTGGCTGATTTCAATCTCTCCTGGCACGTGCCGCAGACGCGCATTGGCGGCGTCTACGATATTACAACGCAAATTCCAGTGATCTATATTCTCGAATCCCTCGGACGTAAATTAGCGCGCAAAATCAGCTAAAAATAACAGCCTGTTTTTTTGATGTAACATATTACCTTTGGCGGAATTTGTTATATCGTGACATTCACTTTCACTTTGCTAGACTCGAGAACAATAGTTATTAGAGAGATTAGCCAGGATGAAAAAATTAACCCTTCCGAAAGATTTTTTATGGGGCGGCGCGGTCGCCGCGCATCAGGTTGAAGGCGGCTGGGATCAGGGCGGCAAAGGCCCCAGCATCTGCGATGTGTTGACCGGCGGGGCGCACGGCGTGCCGCGCGAAATCACCCACCAGGTCGAAGCGGGAAAATACTACCCGAACCACGAAGCCGTCGACTTCTACGGTCGCTACAAAGAAGACATCAAACTGTTCGCCGAGATGGGCTTCAAATGCTTCCGCACCTCTATCGCCTGGACCCGCATCTTCCCGCAGGGTGACGAAACCCAGCCGAATGAAGAGGGACTGAAGTTCTACGACGACATGTTCGACGAGCTGCTGAAATACAACATCGAACCGGTGATCACCCTCTCCCACTTCGAGATGCCCCTGCACCTGGTGCAGCAGTACGGCGGCTGGACCAACCGCAAAGTGGTCGATTTCTTTGTACGCTTCGCCGAAGTGGTCTTCGAGCGCTATAAGCACAAAGTGAAATACTGGATGACCTTTAACGAGATCAACAACCAGCGCAACTGGCGCGCGCCGCTGTTCGGCTACTGCTGCTCCGGGGTGGTCTATACCGAGCATGACAATCCGGAAGAGACCATGTACCAGGTGCTGCACCACCAGTTCGTGGCCAGCGCGCTGGCGGTGAAAGCGGCGCGGCGCATCAACCCGGACATGCAGGTCGGCTGCATGCTGGCGATGGTCGCCCTCTACCCTTACTCCTGCAAACCGGAAGATGTCATGTTCGCCCAGGAGTCGATGCGCGAGCGCTACGTCTTTACCGACGTCCAGCTGCGCGGTTACTACCCGAGCTATGTGTTGAATGAATGGGAACGCCGCGGCTTCAACATCAGGATGGAAGAAGGCGACGCGCAGATCCTGCGCGAAGGTACCTGCGCCTATCTCGGCTTCAGCTACTACATGACCAACGCGGTGAAAGCCGAGGGCGGCACTGGCGACGCCATTTCCGGTTTCGAAGGCAGCGTGCCGAACCCGCACGTCAAAGCCTCCGACTGGGGCTGGCAGATTGACCCGGTCGGCCTGCGCTATTCTCTGTGTGAACTGTATGAGCGTTATCAGAAGCCGCTGTTTATCGTGGAAAACGGCTTTGGCGCCTACGACAAAGTAGAAGCCGACGGCAGCATCAACGATGACTACCGCATCGACTACCTGCGCGCCCACATCGAAGAGATGATCAAAGCGGTCACTTATGACGGCGTCGATCTGCTGGGCTATACCCCATGGGGCTGCATCGACTGCGTCTCCTTCACCACCGGGCAGTACAGCAAACGCTACGGCTTCATCTACGTCAACAAACACGACGATGGCACCGGCGACATGTCCCGCTCGCGCAAGAAGAGCTTTAACTGGTACAAAGAGGTCATCGCCAGCAACGGTGAGAACCTGTAACTAACCGCCCTCTCCCGGCCGGGGGAGGGCTAATTGCTTATCCGCCAGACACTTCTTTACAGCTTTACCATTGCCAAAACCCGTTCGCCCGTTAAGATAAGCCTCGTGAATATTTGAGGCAATCATGATTAAGCGACAACGCAAAGCCATTCTTTTTGTCCTCCTGGCCTGTCTGGTGGTGCTAACCTGCACCGCTCAACGGATGGCCGGGATGCACGCGCTGGTCATGAACCTCACCGCCGACAGCCCGTCGCTACAGCAAAACCAGGATCAGGCCGAGGCGCCGGTCACGCCGTGCGAGCTCAGCGCCAAGTCGCTGATGGCCGTTCCGCCGATGCTGTTTGAAGGGGCGCTGTTGGCTATCACCCTGCTGCTGGCGGTGCTGGCGGCGATCCCGCCGCGTATCGAACGCCAGTGGCCTCCCCGCGTTATCTCCCCACCCCGATTGCGGGTGCATCTGCGATTATGCATCTTCCGTGAGTGATTGATTCTCCTGACAGTTCAGGTTAATTCATCACTTACGGAGCAAACTTATGTATATGGTATTCAGGCGACTACTGGTCTGCCTGCTTTGGCTATGGCTGCCCGTCAGCCAGGCCGCCGACAGCGGCTGGCTGCGCGCCGCCGACAATCAACACGCCAGCGTCCGCCTGCGGGCGCAAACCGAGAGCAATGGCGACACTCGCCTGCTTTTAGACGTAGCGCTGGAAAAGGGCTGGAAAACCTACTGGCGCTCGCCAGGGGAAGGCGGCATCGCGCCGGCTATCGCCTGGCACACGCCGCTGGAGGTGAACTGGCGCTGGCCGACGCCGCAGCGCTTCGACGTCGCGGGCATTTCCACTCAGGGCTATCACGGCGACGTCAGCTTTCCGATGACGCTGCGCGGGAAGATACCGCCGACGCTTAGCGGCGTCCTGACGCTCTCTACCTGCAGCAATGTCTGTATTCTCACTGACTATCCCTTTTCGCTGGATATGACGACTCCGGCGGGGGAGCGATTTAATTATGATTTTACCCGCGCGATGGGCACACTGCCGCTGCGCGATGGCCTGACTTCGCAACTGACCGCCAGCTACGTCAGCGGCAAACTGACGGTGACCGCCCGCCGCGATGCCGGCTGGCAGCAGCCAGCGCTGTTTATCGACAGCATGGAGGATGTCGATTTCGGTAAGCCGAGCTTTACCAGCCGCGGCGCTACGTTGACCGCCACCGTACCAGTCACCGACAGCTGGGGCGAAGCGGCGCCGGACCTGAGCGGCAAAACGCTGTCGCTGGTGCTGGCCGATAGCGGTCAGGCGCAGGAAAGCCAAATCGCCGTCGCCGCCGGCAGCGCCGCGCCGGGGCTGGCGTTAGGCTGGGTGCTGCTGATGGCGCTGGCCGGCGGGCTTATTCTCAACGTCATGCCCTGCGTGCTGCCGGTGCTGGCCATGAAGCTCGGCTCGCTGGTGCAAACCGAAGGTCGCGAACGCGGCGCGGTGCGGCGGCAGTTCCTCGCCTCGGTGTGCGGGATCGTCGTCTCGTTCCTGGCGCTGGCGCTGATGATGACCGCGCTACGCCTGGGGAATCAGGCGCTCGGCTGGGGCATCCAGTTCCAGAACCCGTGGTTTATCGGCGCGATGGCGCTGGTGATGGTGCTGTTCAGCGCCAGTTTATTGGGGCTGTTCGAAATCCGCCTCTCCTCCAGCGCCAGCACTTTCCTCGCCACCAGGGGCGGCAACGGCTTAATGGGCCATTTCTGGCAGGGCGCCTTCGCCACCCTGCTGGCGACGCCCTGTACCGCGCCGTTCCTCGGTACCGCCGTGTCGGTGGCGCTGGTGGCGCCCCTGCCGCTGCTGTGGGGCATTTTCTTCGCCATGGGGATCGGCATGAGCCTGCCGTGGCTGCTTATCGTCGCGTGGCCGGGTCTGGCGCAACGACTGCCACGCCCGGGCCGCTGGATGAATCATCTGCGGGTGGTGCTGGGGCTAATGATGCTTAGTTCAGCGCTATGGCTGGTCAGCCTGCTGACGATCCACATCGGCCGTACGCCGGTGCTTACCCTGCTGGTGATTCTGGCCATCGCCCTGCTAGTGGCCACCGCCTGGCGCTACCGCTGGCGGACGGCGCTGCGCGCGGGCGCCCTGGCCATAGTGGTAGCGGGCGCCGTCGCCTTTGTTGCCCAACAGGACGGCCAGGGCCCGCGCCGCGACCGGGTTAACTGGCAGCCGCTCAGCGAGCAGGCTATCGCCAGCGCCCTGGCGGAGCATAAACGGGTATTTATTGATGTCACCGCCGACTGGTGCGTGACCTGTAAAGCCAATAAATACAACGTGCTGCTGCGCGACGACGTCCAGCAGGCGCTGTTAGCGCCAGATGTGATCGCCTTACGCGGCGACTGGAGCCGCCCCTCCGCTGACATTAGTCAGTTTTTAACCGCACGCGGCAGCGCCGCGGTGCCGTTTAACCAGATTTACGGACCGGAATTGCCGCAGGGACAGATTCTGCCTGCGCTGTTAGACCGCGAACAACTTATCGCCACCCTGTCCGCCGCTAAAGGAAAATAACATGAGAGCTATCACCGCCTTATTACTGCTGTGCGTATCGGCCTTCAGCTTCGCCGCCCCGGCGGAAGAACCACAATCGAACGGTAATGACCAGTTAGCCCAGCTGCTGTTTAACGATCCGAATAGCCCGCGCACCGGCGCGAAAGAGCCAAAACTCACAATCGTCTCGTTTACCGATTACAACTGTCCTTACTGCAAACAGTTTGATCCGCTGCTGGAAAAAATCGTCCACGATAATCCGGACATCCAGCTCATCGTTAAGCTGCTGCCTTTTAAAGGGCAGAGTTCGGTGAATGCCGCTAAAATCGCGCTCTCCACCTGGCGTCAGCAGCCCGATAAATTCTGGGCGCTGCATCAGCGGCTGATGGCGAAAAAAGGCTATCACGATGACGCCAGTATCGCCGCCGCGCAGAAGAAAACCGCCACCGATAGTGTAAATATCGATGACAAGACCATGGATTCGCTGAAGATGAACCTGATTTTGTCGCAGGTGCTGAATATTCAGGGCACCCCGGCAACGATCATCGGCGATCAGATGGTGGCCGGCGCGATCCCTGCTGAAGACCTGGAGGGGCTGGTGAAAGAGCAGCTGGCGAAAGCCCGTGGCCAGTAAAATCAGGCGCTGGCTGCGCGAGCTGGCGGTGTGGCTGCTGATTGGCGCGGCGGTGAGCCTGGCGGTGGATTATTTTCGCCAGCCCGCGCTGCCGCAAAACGTCAGCGCCACATCACTGCAGACACTCGACGGCAGGACGCTGGATCTGCATGCCATAAGCCAGCAAAAGCCGCTGCTGCTGTACGTCTGGGCGACCTGGTGCGGAGTCTGTCGCTATACCACGCCGTCGGTGGCATCGCTTGCCGCCGACGGCGGCAATGTGCTGACGGTAGCCCTGCGTTCCGGCGATAACGTCACGCTGGAGAAGTGGCTGACCAGGAAGAAACTGACGCTGCCGACGGTGAATGATCCAAGCGGCCAGCTGGCGCGGCAGTGGGATATCCAGGTAACGCCAACGCTGGTGTCATTTCTCAAGGCGAGGTGAAGTCGGTCACCACCGGCTGGACCAGCAGTTGGGGAATGCGCCTGCGGCTGTGGCTGGCCTCCTGGTAGACCGTCGGGCTTTAGCGGTTTTTATGCCGGGTAAGGCGTATCCGCCACCCGGCCTACCATTCGGCTTTGACCCCGTAGGCCCGGCAAGCGCAGCGCCGCCGGGCAATAGACATCTACGGGTTATTTCCCGCCCGCCAGTTCAAGGAAGCTACCCGTCACATACGACGCTTTGTCGCTCAGCAGCCAGGCAATGGCCTGAGCGACCTCTTCCGGCTGGCCGCCGCGCTGCATCGGTAGCGAACCTTTCACTCGATCCACGCGTCCCGGTTCACCGCCGGAGGCGTGCATCTCGGTATAAATCAGCCCCGGACGCACGCCGTTGACCCGGATCCCCTGCGCCGCCACCTCCAGCGCCAGCCCGGTGGTCAGGGTATCTACCGCCCCTTTCGACGCGGCATAGTCAACGTACTCCCCCGGCGCGCCAAGGCGCGACGCCGCCGACGACACGTTAACAATCGCCCCGCCCTTACCGCCATGTCGATGTGACATGCGCTTTACCGCCTCACGACAGCAGAGGAAATAACCGGTGACGTTGGTGGCCAGCACGCGGTTAATACGCTCGGCGCTCAGGCTCTCCACCGTACACTGGGTAAACAGGATCCCGGCGTTGTTGACCAGCGCCGTCAGCGGCTCGCCCATGCGGTCGATCGCCTCAAACATCGCCATCACCTGCGCTTCATCGCTGATGTCCGCCCGCAGCGCCGTGGCTTTGCCGCCAGACGCCACAATGGTATTCACCACCTCGGTGGCGGCGTTAATGTTGTGATGGTAATTGACCGCCACGGTATATCCTTCCTGCGCCAGCAGCAGCGCCGTCGCCCGGCCTATGCCGCGGCTCGCGCCGCTAATAAGAGCTATTCCCATACCTTCCCTCCAAAAAAATAAAGGCGCCGCAGCGCCTTTAAAAGTTTAGCTAAAACGCAAACTTACTGGTATTCGCTCATCGGTACGCAGGAGCAGAACAGGTTGCGGTCGCCGTAGACATCATCCAGACGTTTCACCGTCGGCCAGTACTTGTTGTGCAACCCTGCCGGGAATACCGCCAGCTCGCGGCTGTACGGATGGTTCCACTCGCCCACCAGCTCGCCCTGGGTGTGCGGCGCGTTCACCAGAGGGTTATCCTCCAACGGCCATTCGCCGGCTTTGACGCGGTCGATTTCCGCGCGGATCGCCAGCATCGCGTCGATAAAGCGGTCCAGCTCGACCTTGCTTTCCGATTCCGTCGGCTCAACCATCAGCGTCCCCGCTACCGGGAAAGACATGGTCGGGGCATGGAAGCCAAAGTCGATCAGGCGCTTGGCGATATCCAGCTCGCTAATGCCGGTCTCTTCTTTCAGCGGACGAATATCGAGAATACATTCGTGCGCTACGCGACCATCGCGACCGGTGTAGAGCACCGGGTAGGCGTCTTTCAGTCGGGTAGCGATGTAGTTGGCGTTAAGGATCGCGTTCTGGCTCGCCTGCTTCAGCCCTTCCGCGCCCATCATGCGGATATACATCCAGCTGATCGGCAAAATGGACGCGCTGCCGAACGGCGCGGCGGAAACCGCGCCCTGGCGGGTCAGCATCCCTTCAATCTGTACCACGCTGTGGCCCGGCACGAACGGCGCCAGGTGCGCTTTCACGCCGATTGGGCCCATGCCCGGGCCGCCGCCGCCGTGCGGAATGCAGAACGTTTTATGCAGGTTGAGGTGCGAAACGTCGGCGCCGATAAAGCCCGGAGAGGTGATCCCGACCTGGGCGTTCATGTTGGCGCCGTCGAGATAAACCTGGCCGCCAAACTGGTGCACGATCTCGCACACTTCGCGAATGGTCTCTTCATACACGCCGTGGGTCGACGGATAGGTGACCATGATGCAGGAGAGATTGGCCCCCGCCTGCTCTGCTTTTTCACGCAGATCGGCGAGATCGATGTTGCCGTTTTTATCACAGGCAACGACCACTACCTGCATACCCGCCATCTGCGCGGAAGCCGGGTTGGTGCCGTGCGCGGAGCTAGGGATCAGGCAGATATCGCGATGGCCTTCGTTGCGGCTCTCGTGATAATGGCGAATCGCCAGCAGACCAGCATATTCACCCTGCGCGCCGGAGTTCGGCTGCATGCAGACGGCGTCATAGCCGGTCAGTTTCACCAGCCAGTCGGAAAGCTGGGCGATCATCTGCTGATACCCTTCCGCCTGCTCGACCGGGCAGAACGGGTGCAGCTCGGCGAATTCCGGCCAGGTGATCGGGATCATCTCCGCCGCGGCGTTCAGTTTCATGGTGCAGGAGCCCAGCGGGATCATCGCCTGGTTCAGCGCCAGATCTTTACGCTCCAGGGCGTGCATGTAGCGCATCATCTCGGTTTCGCTATGGTAGCGGTTAAACACCGGATGGGTGAGGATCGCATCGTCGCGCAGCATCGCCGCCGGGATCGAACGGCTATCCAGCGCCACGTCTTTATCCAGGGTATCGATATCCAGACCGTGATCGTCGCCGACGATGGCGCGGAACAGGTTCAGCACATCTTCGCGGGTGGTCGCTTCATCGAGCGTAATGCCCACCGCGCCGTGAATATCGCTGCGCAGGTTAATCTGCAGGGCTTCGGCACGCGCCAGCACCGCGGCTTTATCCGCCACTTCGACGCACAGGGTGTCGAAGTAGTGGGCATGGCGCAGCTTCAGCCCTTTCTTCTGCAGGCCGTCGGCCAGAATGTCGGTCAGACGATGAATGCGGCCAGCGATACGTTTCAGACCCGCCGGGCCGTGGAATACCGCGTACAGGCTGGCGATGTTGGCCAGCAGCACCTGCGAGGTACAAATGTTGGAGTTCGCTTTCTCACGGCGGATGTGCTGCTCGCGAGTCTGCATCGCCATGCGCAGCGCGGTATTCCCCGCCGCATCTTTCGATACGCCGATAATCCGGCCCGGCATGGAGCGTTTGAATTCATCTTTCGCCGCGAAGAAGGCCGCGTGCGGGCCGCCGTAGCCCATCGGCACGCCGAAGCGTTGGGCGGAACCGAAAACGATATCCGCGCCCTGCTTGCCCGGCGCCGTCAGCAGCACCAGCGCCATAAAGTCGGCAGCGACGCTGACAATCACTTTGCGCGCTTTCAGCTCGGCGATCAGTTTGCTGTAATCGTGGATTTCGCCGGTGGTGCCCACCTGCTGCAGCAGCACGCCGAAGACATCCTGGTGATCGAGCACTTTGTCGGCGTCATCGACGATGACGTCGAAACCGAAGGTTTCCGCGCGGGTGCGCACCACGTCCAGGGTTTGCGGATGGACGTCGGCGGCAACGAAGAAGCGGTTGGCGCTCTTCAGTTTACTGACGCGTTTGGCCATCGCCATCGCTTCGGCGGCGGCGGTCGCTTCATCGAGCAGCGAAGCGGAAGCGATATCCAACCCGGTCAGATCCAGAGTGACCTGCTGGAAGTTGAGCAGCGACTCCAGACGGCCCTGGGATACTTCCGGCTGGTAAGGGGTATAGGCGGTATACCAGCCCGGGTTTTCCAGCATGTTGCGCTGAATGACCGGCGGCAGCTGCACGGCGGTATAGCCCATGCCGATGTAAGACTTGAAGCGCTTGTTGCGACTGGCAATCGCCTTCAGCTCCGCCAGCGCGGCGAATTCGGTAGTCGCGTCGCCCACCTGCGGTGGGGTCGCCAGCTGGATATCCTGCGGCACAATCTGGCCGATCAGGGCGTTAAGCGAATCCGCGCCGACGGTCTTCAGCATCTCTTGCTGCTGCTGAGCGTCCGGGCCAATGTGACGTTCAATAAAGGCGTCGCGGTTTTCAAGCTGACTTAAAGTCTGAGTCATGAGCGATGGTTCCTGAAACGTGCGGTGAATCGTGGTTGTCTGACTGGTTTGCCCGGCAAGCGCTGATGCTTACCGGGCCAGAATACGCAAAATCATTCGCGTTGCAGGAAGGCGGCGACACAGCGACTCCCCGGGAGCTTACAAAAGTAAGTGACCGGGGGGAGCCAGGAAGCCAACGCCCCTGCAGCGTGAAGGATGTAGCGTATTTATTCGTCTTCCAGTAAAGCTTCATACGCGGCGGCATCCAGCAGCGCGGCAACCTGCGCTTCGTCGCTGGCTTTGATCTTGAAGATCCAGCCGTCGGTATACGGGTCGCTGTTGACCAGTTCCGGAGAGTCGTTCAGCTCTTCGTTGACGGCAACGATTTCACCGCTAATCGGCGCGTAGATATCGGAGGCCGCCTTCACGGATTCGGCAACCGCGCAATCGGCGCCCGCTTCAACGGTGGCGCCCACTTCCGGCAGGTCAACGAAAACCATATCGCCAAGCAGCTCCTGCGCGTGCTCGGTGATCCCTACGGTATAGGTGCCGTCCGCTTCTTTACGCAGCCACTCGTGTTCTTTGCTGTATTTCAGTTCTGCTGGTACGTTGCTCATCAATTCATCTCCAAAAAAGGGAAATCACACAATGGCTTTGCCATTGCGTACAAAACCAGGTTTAGTCACTTTTACCGGCATTTCACGGTTACGGATTTGCACCACCGCGGTGTCGCCAATCCCGGCCGGCACGCGAGCCAGCGCGATGCTGTAGCCCAGCGTCGGCGAGAAGGTGCCGCTGGTGATAATGCCTTCTTTTTGATTACCGTCGCTATCGGTAAAACGGACCGGCAGACCACCGCGCAGGACGCCTTTCTCGGTCATCACCAGGCCAACCAGCTGCTCGGTACCTTTTTCGCGCTGCATCTCCAGCGCTTCGCGGCCGATGAAGTTACGATCGGCGGGCTCCCAGGCGATAGTCCAGCCCATGTTCGCCGCCAGCGGGGAAACACCTTCGTCCATCTCCTGGCCGTACAGGTTCATCCCGGCCTCCAGGCGCAGAGTGTCGCGCGCGCCAAGACCGCACGGCTTAACGCCAGCGTCCAGCAGACCGCGCCAGAAATCAGCCGCCTGCTCGTTCGGCATCGCAATTTCATAACCCGCTTCGCCGGTATAGCCGGTGGTGGCGATAAACAGGTCGCCGGCCTGCACGCCGAAGAACGGCTTCATGCCTTCCACGGCCTGACGTTGAGCGTCGGTAAACAGCGTCGCCGCCTTCGCTTTCGCCTGGGGGCCCTGGACCGCGATCAGCGACAGATCGTCGCGAACGGTAATTTCAAGGCCGTAAGGTTCAGCTTGTTCGGAGATCCAGGCGAGGTCTTTTTCGCGGGTGGCGGAGTTAACAACGAGGCGGAAATAATCTTCAGAAAGGAAATAGACAATCAGGTCGTCGATGACGCCGGCGGAGGCGGTCAGCATTCCGGTGTAGAGCGCTTTGCCCGGGGTGGTGAGCTTCGCCACATCGTTGGCCAGCAAATAGCGCAAGAACTCGCGGATCCGGCTGCCGTGGAAATCGACGATGGTCATATGCGACACATCGAACATCCCTGCATCGCCGCGCACCGCATGGTGCTCATCAATCTGGGACCCGTAATGCAGCGGCATCATCCAGCCATGGAAATCCACCATGCGCGCGCCGCACAGCGTGTGTTGTTCATACAACGGAGTCTGTTGAGCCATCTTTTCCTCATCGAATAAAACGGAACCAGCCACGAAATTGTCGGCGATTTTGCGCCACGAAATTCGGCATCGGCATCGCTGACGGACGCCGACGCAAACGTTCTCTTTGGCCTGAACTTACCACCGAACCCGGCGCTAAACCATAAGCTCATTCAGGGCATCACATTAGCTTATGGCTAAAATCCGCCGAAAAGCCTACAGAGTTATTGACTGGAAAAAAGCGATTTACGCCACATAAAATTAACATTAACGGCGCGACAATTAGGTAATGATGGTGTTTTATGCGATTTTACGGCTCTAATTTCTTTAACAAAAAAAAGGACGCATTAATAAATCTAATGCGAAAAAAGAGGTGAAATTAGAATATTTCAAATGAGGGGGAAAACCCGGCGCCCAGGCCGGGTGAAAGAAGTGTGACGCGGTTAACGTAACCAGGCAGGCAGATCGTTGAGGCCCATCGCCTGGCGAATCAGCTGCGGTTTCACGCCCGGCAGCGTATCGGCCAGTTTGAGTCCCACATCGCGAAGAAGTTTCTTCGCCGGATGACTCCCGGAGAACATTTCGCGGAAGCCCTGCATGCCCGCCAGCATCAGCGCCGCGCTGTGCTTGCGGCTGCGCTCGTAGCGGCGCAGATAAAGATGCTGGCCGATATCTTTGCCCTGGACGTGCAGGCGCTTCAGCTCGTCAATAAGCTCGGCGGCATCCATAAAACCGAGGTTGACCCCCTGCCCGGCCAGCGGATGGATGGTATGCGCGGCATCGCCGACCAGCGCCAGTCGGTGGGCGGCAAACTGACGGGCATAGCGGCCGGTCAGCGGGAAAACTTCACGTTCACTTGCCAGTTGGCAGAGGCCAAGGCGATTATCGAACGCGATATTCAGCGCCTGGTTGAAGGTGGTTTCATCAGCCTGCTGCATCCGCTGCGCTTCCCCCGGCGATAGCGACCAGACGATCGAGCACAGGTGCGGATCGCTAAGCGGCAGGAAGGCGAGGATCCCGTCGCCATGGAACGCCTGGCGGGCCACCGCCTGATGCGGCTCAGCGGTACGGATGGTCGCCACCAGCGCATGATGATGGTAATCCCAGAAGGTCAGCGGAATATCGGCTTTATTGCGCAGCCATGAATTGGCACCATCGGCGCCGATCACCAGCCGCGCGGTCAGCATGCTGCCGTCCTGCAGGCTGAGAAAGGCTTCATTCTCGCCCCACGCCACCTGCTGAAGTTCCGCCGGAGCCAGCAGGGTAACGTCAGCGCAACGCTGCGCCTTCTGCCACAATGCATGATGCACTACGGCATTTTCGATAATATAGCCAAGGTGGCTAAAGCCCATGCTCTGGTCATCGAAGCTAATGTGGCCAAAGCTGTCTTTATCCCACACTTCCATACCGTGATAGCAGCTGGCCCGCTGGGCGACGATCTCGCGCCAGACGTCCAGCTTTGTCAGCAGCTTTTCGCTGGCGGCATTAATTGCCGAAACGCGCAGCGCCGGCGGCGCATCGGCGGCCAGCGGTCGCGGCTCTGCTTTCTCCAGCACTGCGACGCGCAGGCCGCTACCCTGTAGACCGCAGGCTACCGCCAGCCCCACCATTCCACCGCCAACAATGGCAACATCAACACTTTGCACGTTCTACTCCTTAACGGGGAACCCAACCGAGGGTACGCTGCGCCAGCGCATCGCGCGCCGGGGTAAATAATTCCATCGCCATCAGACCGACGTTGCGCCCCGCCACCAGCGGCGCCCAACGGTTGGCAAACAGATGCACCAGCCCATCGGTCACGCCGATGGTGGCGGCTTTATCCCCTGCCCTGCGCGCCTGATAGCGGCACAGCAGTGGATAATGACCGACATCTTCGCCGCTGAGATGGGCGTCAGCGAGTAATTCCGCCAGGCTCATCACATCGCGCAGGCCGAGATTAAAGCCCTGCCCGGCGATCGGGTGCAGCGTCTGCGCCGCGTTGCCGACCAGCGCCAGGCGGTGCGACACCGCGCGGCTGGCGGTGGTGAGGGCCAGCGGATAGACGCTGCGCTTCCCGGCGTGGGTAATACGCCCCAGCCGCCAGCCGAATGCCTGCTGCAGCTCCTGACAAAAGCGTTCGTCAGACCAGCTCTGCACCTCATCGCGGCGCGACTGCGGATGACACCACACCAGCGAGCAGCGCCCTTGCGACATCGGCAGCATCGCCAGCGGGCCATGCTCGGTAAAGCGCTCGAAGGCGCGACCTTCGTGGGGCAACGCGGTGCTGACGTTAGCAATGATCGCTATCTGCTCATACGGCTGCTGCTGCCAGCTGATGCCGCAGCGGGCGCCCAGTGCCGAACGGGAACCGTCCGCCGCCACCAGCAGCTTACCGTTAATGATTTCGCCGCCCTCAAGCGTAAGGCTGACGCTCTCCTGGCTGCGACTGACCGCTTCCACTTTCGCCGGACAGTGCAGCGTGACGCCTGGTGCCTCGCGCAGCAGACCAAACAGCCGCTGGCCGACATCGTGGAGTTCAACCACCTGGCCCAGCGCCGACAGGCCATAATCCGCGGCCGCCAGATTCACAAACCCGGCATGACCGCGGTCGCTGACGTGTACTCGCTGGATGGGCGTCGCGCGTTCGGCGAGGCGTTGCCAGATACCGATACGCGCCAGCTGCTGGCAGGTGCCCGCAGCCAGGGCGATCGCCCGGTCGTCAAAGCCAGGGTGGCGTGACGAATGCGGATCCTGCGCTTCAATGAGGTGGACCGGCAGCGCGCCGCCGGTCAAACGGGAGATGGCCAGCGCGAGCGTCGCCCCGGTCATCCCGCCCCCGACGATCAGCACGCTCATGACTGGCGCGCCGCCGCCATCAGCGCCTCGATCTCATCCGCCTTCTTCACCACGCCGGCGGTGAGATTTTCGTTACCGTCTTCGGTAATCACGATGTCATCTTCAATACGGATGCCGATGCCGCGATACTGCGCCGGCACGTCGGCATCGGTGGCGATATACAGTCCCGGCTCGACGGTCAGCACCATTCCCGGCTCCAGGACGCGCGAACGGTCGGTGTCGTAATTACCGACATCGTGCACATCCAGACCCAGCCAGTGGCTCAGGCCATGCATAAAGTACGGGCGGTGGGCGTTGTTGGCGATAAGCTCGTCAATCTCGCCTTTCAGGATCCCCAGCCGTACCAGGCCGGTAATCATAATGCGCACCACTTCCTGGTTGACCTGACAGATCGAGGTGCCCGGCCGATAGAGTTTCAGCGCGGTCTCCAGCGATTCGAGCACAATGTCGTAGATCTCGCGCTGCGGCTGGGTAAATTTACCGTTTACCGGGAAGGTGCGGGTAATGTCCCCGGCATAGCCGCGATACTCGCAGCCGGCGTCAATCAGGACTAAATCGCCGTCGCGCAGTTCAGATTCGTTTTCGGTGTAGTGCAGAATACAGCCGTTTTCGCCGCCGCCAACGATGGTGTTATAGGACGGGAAACGTGCCCCGTGGCGGTTGAATTCATGGAGAATTTCACCTTCCAGCTGATATTCGAACATGCCAGGGCGGCATTTTTCCATCGCCCGGGTATGGGCCAGCGCGGTGATCTCCCCGGCGCGGCGCATCACGGCAAGCTCTTCCGCGGATTTAAACAGGCGCATCTCATGCACAATGGGCCGCCAGTCGATAACCGAGTTCGGCGCCTGCAGATTCTGGCGCGAGCCTTTGCGCAGTTTTTCGAGGGCGTTGAACACAATCTCATCGGCATAGGCATATTCACCCTGGGCGAAGTAGATCGCGTCCAGACCGTTGAGCAGCTGATACAGCTGCTGGTTGATTTCGCTGAACGCCAGCGCCCGGTCGACGCCAAGCTTCGCCGGCGCGGCCTCCTGGCCCAGACGGCGTCCAAACCAGATCTCAGCGGTCAGATCGCGAACCCGGTTGAACAGCACGCTATGGTTGTGGGTTTCATCGCTTTTAATCAACACCAGCAGCGCTTCCGGTTCGTTAAAGCCGGTGAAGTACCAGAAATCGCTGTTCTGCCGGTAGGGATATTCCGAATCTGCACTGCGCACCGCTTCCGGTGCGGCGAAAATCAGCGCCGCGCTGCCTGGCTGCATCTGCGCCAACAGCGTCTGGCGACGCGATAGAAATTCCTGCTGAGTCATGACGCCCCCTGAACGAATTTTAGTTAGTGTAATGTCGGTTTGCGGACTTCCGGTGCGGTTGGCTGCTGACGGGCAAAGGTGTCGTGGCACAGCAGTGCGGCAACGCGGACATACTCGATAATCTCCTCCAGAGACATCTCCAGCTCTTCCTGATCTTCGTCTTCATCGTAGCCCAGCTGGGCAATATTACGCAGATCGTCAATCGCTTCCCCGGTTTCATCCTTCACTTTATCCAGCTTCGGCTGGCTAACGCCAAGACCAAGCAGGAAGTGGTTGACCCAACCGGCGAGGGCGTCGGCACGGTCAAAGACGCTCACCGCATCGCCTTCCGGCAGATACAGTTGAAAGAGGAAACCGTCGTCATCCAGTGAATCGCTGATGGCGGAATGCATGTTACGCAGCGCCTGAGCCAGTTCATGGCCAAAGGCGAGACCTTCGTTGGTCAGGTCGTGCACCAGCGGCTGCCAGCTGCTGTCCGTGTTGCCGCCGCACAGCAATCCGCTGATCAAACCGTGCATTTCGGCCGGGGTGAGACCTACCCCTTGTTGGTTCAGTAACTGGTCTACATCGTTGTAACCAGGCATTTCGTTCTGTATAGACATGCGCATTCGTCATCGTTGGGAGGAATATTCATGGTATGCTACCACTTTGGACCCTGGTGAACCAGAATAGGGCTTGTATCTTCGCACCAGGGTAGCTATAGTGTCGCCCCTTCGCAGACCCGGGCCAGGGTGTGAAGGCAGCGCAGTCAATCAGCAGGAAGGTGGCATGTCTGCACAACCCGTAGATCTCCAAATTTTCGGCCGTTCACTGCGAGTGAATTGCCCGCCTGAACAAAGGGATGCCCTGAATCAGGCAGCTGAAGACCTTAATCAGCGGTTGCAAGATTTAAAAGAACGCACTAGAGTCACAAATACTGAGCAGCTGGTCTTCATCGCGGCGTTGAACATCAGCTATGAGTTGACTCAGGAAAAAGCGAAGACCCGCGACTACGCTTCCAGCATGGAGCAGCGCATTCGCATGCTTCAGCAGACCATCGAACAAGCATTGCTTGAGCAAGGTCGCATAAGCGAAAAGCCAGGGTCGAAGTTTGAATAACACTTTGCAGTTAACTGTGTTAGAGTAATCGCAAGAACAAAATTTCTCTGAGATGTTTGCAAGCGGGCCAGTCCCCTGAGCCGATATTTCATACCACAAGAATGTGGCGCTCCGCGGTTGGTGAGCATGCTCGGTCCGTCCGAGAAGCCTTAAAACTGCGACGACACATTCACCTTGAACCAAGGGTTCAAGGGTTACAGCCTGCGGCGGCATCTCGGAGATTCCCTTCTTTACTTCGCATCATCCCCCATACGTGTTTTCGGCTGAAGCCGCCCTGTATTACACTTGCTCCTATTGTTTCGCCAGCTCGTAACGAGACCTGCATGACTATACAGCCCGATACCCTGCTCTCCCGTCAGCATATTCGCCAGCAGATCCGCGATCGTCGACGCGCACTCAGCCCGGAGCAACAGCGCCTGTTTGCCCAACAGGCCGCCAAGCGAATGATGGCCTGGCCGCCGGTAGTTCTCGCCCACAACGTGGCGCTGTTTCTCTCCTTTGACGGCGAGCTGGACACCCAGCCGCTGATCGACCAGCTCTGGCGCGCCGGCAAGCGGGTATATCTCCCGGTGCTGCATCCCTTTAGCCCCGGCAATCTGCTGTTTTTACACTACCATCCGCAGAGCCAACTGATCGTGAATCGCCTGAAGATCCGCGAACCGAAGCTCGATGTGCGGGATGTGCTGCCGCTGGCTGAACTCGATGTGCTGGTGACCCCGCTGGTGGCCTTCGATGTCAGTGGCCAACGGCTGGGAATGGGCGGCGGTTTTTACGACCGGACGCTGCAAAACTGGCAGCAGTATCGCCTGCAGCCGGTGGGCTACGCGCACGACTGCCAGCAGGTGGATAGCCTGCCGAGCGAAGAGTGGGATATCCCGCTGCCGGCGGTCATCACCCCGGGAAAAACCTGGTGTTGGTAGGTACGCGGGGACGAGAAATTCAGCCTGGAAAGTATTAACAAAAAAACGGGCAGGTACGCGACCTGCCCGAGAGGCAAAAATGATTAGAACAGCAGACGGGCGCGGATAGTCCCCGGGATCGCTTTCATTGCCTGCAGCGCCTGCTGGGCAACATCTTCTTCCGCTTCAATATCAATCACCACGTAGCCCATCTGCGGCGACGTTTGCAGATACTGGGCGGCAATGTTGATGCTCTGCGCGGCGAAGATTTGGTTGATTGCGGTCAGGACGCCCGGCCGGTTCTCATGGATATGCAGCAGACGGCGGCCGCCGTGCAGCGGTAGAGAAACTTCCGGGAAGTTAACTGCCGACAGGGTTGACCCGTTGTCAGAGTATTTCGCCAGCTTGCCAGCTACTTCCAGACCGATGTTCTCCTGCGCTTCCTGAGTGGAGCCACCGATATGCGGTGTGAGGATCACGTTATCAAACTCGCACAGCGGCGAAGTGAAGGGGTCGCTGTTGGTCGCAGGTTCAGTCGGGAAGACGTCGATAGCCGCCCCGGCCAGATGCTTACTGGCCAGCGCATCGCATAGCGCCGGAATGTCCACCACGGTACCGCGGGAGGCGTTGATCAGCAGCGCGCCCGGCTTCATCAGCGCCAGTTCTTCCGCACCCATCATATTTTTGGTAGAGGCGTTTTCCGGCACGTGCAGGCTGACCACATCGCTCATGTTCAGCAGGTCGGAGAGATGCTGTACCTGAGTGGCGTTGCCGAGCGGCAGTTTGTTTTCAATATCATAGAAGAAGACGTGCATTCCCAGCGATTCCGCCAGAATGCCAAGCTGGGTACCGATGTGGCCGTAACCGATGATGCCCAGCTTTTTACCACGCGCTTCGAAGCTGCCGACCGCCTGCTTGTTCCACACCCCGCGGTGCGCTTTGGCGTTGGCTTCCGGCACGCCGCGCAGCATCAGCAGCAGTTCGCCGATCACCAACTCGGCCACCGAGCGGGTGTTAGAGAACGGCGCGTTAAACACCGGAATACCGCGCTTCGCAGCGGCGTTCAGATCGACCTGGTTGGTCCCGATGCAGAAGCAACCGACGGCAACCAGTTTTTCCGCTGCGGCGAAAATCTCTTCAGTCAGATGGGTACGGGAACGCAGGCCGATGAAATGGGCATCACGGATCGACGCTTTCAGCTGTTCTGAATCCAGCGCGCCTTTATGAAATTCAATGTTGGTGTAACCCGCTGCGCGAAGGCTATCGATTGCCTTTTGATGCACACCTTCAACCAGCAGAAATTTAATCTTGTCTTTTTCCAGTGATACCTTAGCCATTTCCCCGTCCTGTTTTGTCTTAACTGATGTCGTGCTGAACGAAAGTTCGTCTCAGCAACATATCAAAAAAAACTATCGCGGCAATATGAACGTTTGCGTCGCCGTCCTGAAGAAATGTCATCCAGAGGGAAATCGCAGGACAAAACACCAGAAAGAGAAGAAATGGTAGCGTGTAAATCAGAATGGTTGCATAAATGTGACAGAAGTCACCAAATTGCACCTGATGAAAAAATATTTGCGAGGGAGCCGGTCGGCTCCCTGCGGACAGACTATTTTACGATGGTCTTCACGCCGTCGGCAGTGCCAATCAGCGCCACGTCGGCGCCACGGTTGGCGAACAGCCCCACGGTGACGACGCCAGGAATACCGTTGATCGCGTTTTCCAGCGCGATCGCATCGAGAATTTCCAGGCCGTGCACGTCAAGGATCACGTTGCCGTTATCGGTCACCACGCCCTGACGGTACTCTGGACGGCCGCCCAGCTTGACCAGCTGACGCGCCACGGCGCTGCGCGCCATCGGAATGACTTCCACCGGCAGCGGGAACTTGCCCAGAATATCGACCTGCTTGGAGGCGTCGGCGATGCAGATAAATTTATCCGCGACCGAGGCGATGATCTTTTCACGGGTCAGCGCCGCGCCGCCGCCTTTGATCATCTGCATATGGCCGTTGATCTCATCCGCGCCGTCAACATAGATCCCCAGGCGATCGACGCTGTTAAGATCGAAGACGGTGATCCCGAGGCTTTTCAGCTTCTCGGTGGAGGCGTCGGAGCTGGAAACCGCCCCTTCGATCTGCCCCTTCATGGTGCCCAGCGCGTCAATAAAATGGGCCGCCGTCGAGCCGGTGCCTACGCCGACAATAGTCCCTGGCTGTACATATTGCAGTGCTGCCCAACCTACCGCTTTTTTCAGTTCATCCTGCGTCATAATTCTGGTCCGAGATGTGAATGCTTGTGGCGCATTATAGAACATCGATAGTGGAAATGTCCCTGCGATGCAGATCACACAACTGAACAGACCAATTTCGTCTGTATCAAATAAAAATTTATGTCATAGTGCGAGATAACGATTAGTTATGGGGGCACGCCAGAATAATGAAACGACCGGACTACAGGACACTACAAGCGCTGGATGCGGTGATTAGGGAACGAGGATTTGAGCGCGCCGCGCAGAAGCTATGTATTACCCAGTCCGCCGTCTCACAGCGTATTAAGCAGCTGGAAAATATGTTCGGCCAGCCGCTGCTGGTGCGTACCGTGCCGCCGCGCCCCACCGAGCAAGGACAGAAACTGCTGGCTCTGTTGCGCCAGGTTGAACTGCTGGAGGAAGAATGGCTGGGCGATGAACAAACCGGCTCTACGCCGCTGCTGCTGTCGCTGGCGGTGAACGCCGACAGTCTGGCGACCTGGCTGCTGCCGGCGCTGGCCAATGTTCTGTCAGACTCCCCTATTCGTCTCAACCTGCAGGTGGAAGATGAAACCCGCACCCAGGAGCGCCTGCGCCGTGGCGAAGTAGTGGGCGCAGTGAGTATCCAGCCGCAGGCGCTGCCAAGCTGCCTGGTGGATCAGCTGGGGGCGCTCGATTACCTGTTTGTCGCATCAAAAGAGTTTGCGCAACGCTATTTCCCGAATGGCGTGACGCGTTCGGCGCTGCTTAAGGCGCCGGTCGTCGCCTTCGACCATCTGGACGATATGCATCAGGCGTTCCTGCAGCAAAACTTCGACCTGCCGCCGGGCAGCGTCCCCTGCCACATCGTCAACTCGTCGGAAGCTTTCGTGCAGCTGGCGCGCCAGGGCACCACCTGCTGTATGATCCCGCATCTGCAGATCGAAAAAGAGCTCAACAGCGGCGAACTTATCGATCTCACCCCGGGCCTGTTCCAGCGCCGCATGCTCTACTGGCACCGCTTCGCCCCGGAAAGCCGCATGATGCGCCGGGTGACCGATGCGCTCATTGACTACGGACACAAGGTGCTGCGTCAGGATTAAACCGCGGGCATAAAAAAGCCACTTCGCTGAAGTGGCTTTTTTGTTTCTATCGCTTACTGGGCCGGTTTCGGCGTTTCCGCCGGTTTCGCCGGGGTGGCTGGAGCAGCGGCTTGCGCCGGCTGCAGCTCAAAGACTACATCGACCTGGTCGTCAAACTGGATAGTCGCCTGCTCGTAGGTTTCCTGGGCAGAAACCGGCGCAGCGTCAGCGGCCTTCATCATGCGAACCATCGGGCTCGGCTGATAGTTGGAAACATGGTAGCGCACGCTGTACACCGGACCCAGCTTGCTGTGGAAGCCTGCGGCCAGCTCCTGCGCCTGATGCACGGCGTCGTCGATCGCCGCTTTACGCGCTTTATCTTTGTAGGCGTCCGGTTGCGCAACGCCCAGCGAGACGGAGCGAATCTCGTTGAGACCCGCTTTCAGGGCGCCATCCAGCAGACCGTTGAGTTTATCCAGCTGGCGCAAGGTCACTTCCACTGTGCGCACCGCGCGATAGCCTTTCAGAATGCTTTTCCCGTTCTGATAGTCGTAATCAGGCTGGGTACGCAGATTCGCCGAGTTGATGTCCTTTTTAGCAATACCGCTCTTTTCGAGGAAAGAGAGATATTGCGCAACGCGATCGTCAGCCTGTTTTTTTGCCGACGCGGCGTCTTTTGCCGACACGTTCACTTCGATCGCCAGGGTGGCGATGTCCGGAACCGCGGCAACGCTTGCTGTGCCTGAAGTCACAATGTGCGGGCCATCCGGCAATTCGCTGGCCTGTGCCGCCATCGTGGTCAATCCGAGTGTTGCCGCCAGGGCTAAGACTTTTAACTTCACTGTCGTTTCTCCATGTTACTTAAATCGCCCTTACGGGACGCATGCCAGCAAGCTTAGCGCGTACAGCAGGAAAGTCCATCGGACAACGCTTAGTTAAGCAACGCCTGGATATGGCTGACGCCTTCTCTTGCCAGCTGAAACGCAATAAACCACATGACGGCGCCGACCACAATATTGATGATCCGCTGAGCTCTGGCGGTACGCAGTCGCGGCGCCAGCCAGGCGGCTAACAGCGCCAGGCCAAAGAACCACAGGAAAGAGGCGCTAATGGTCCCTAGCGCAAACCAGCGCTTCGGCTCCACCGCCAGCTGACCTCCCAGGCTGCCTAACACCACAAAGGTGTCCAGATAAACGTGCGGGTTAAGCCAGGTCACCGCCAGCATGGTGATAATGATTTTCCAGCGCCCCTGCTGCATTACCTCTGCATTGGCGAGTTCAAGACTCTGACTGAACGCCGTTTTCAATGCGCCGAAGCCATACCACAGCAAAAAGGCCACGCCACCCCAGGTCACTAGCGCCAGCAGCCACGGGGATTGCATCAGCAGTGCGCTACCGCCGAAAATGCCAGCGCAGATTAACAGCAAGTCGCTGACCGCGCATAGCAGGGCAATCATCAGATGATACTGACGACGGATCCCCTGATTCATCACAAAGGCATTTTGTGGGCCAAGCGGCAATATCATAGCCGCTCCCAGGGCAAGCCCCTGAAAGTAATAAGTAAACATAAGGATTTATCCGCTGAGTTCGAGAGTGGCGCTGACTATAGCGCGAATGAATTATTAGCGGAAATTGAAAGAATTAATCATTAATTAGAACAACTAATGATGAGCTATTGAAAAAGGCCGGCATGGCCGGCCTAAGTTATTGAGAGGCGGTTTACTCTGCTTTTTCCGGCAGGCGCACCACATGAACATCCATCTGCGGGTAAGGGAAGCTGATGCCGTTGGCGTCAAATTCACGCTTGATACGCTCGAGGATATCCCAGTAGACGTTTTGCAGATCGCTGCTTTTGCTCCACACGCGCACCACGAAGTTCACCGACGAGGCGCCGAGTTCGTTCAGACGAACGGTCATTTCCCGATCGCGCAGAATTCGATCGTCAGATTCGATAATCGAGGTCAGTAGCTGCTTTACCTTGTCGATATCAGCATCGTAAGCGACGCCGATAATAAACTCATTGCGACGCGCAGGCTCCCTGGAGAAGTTAATGATATTGCCGGCGATGATTTTCCCGTTCGGGACCACCACTACTTTACCGTCCGCGGTACGCAGGGTGGTGGAGAAAATCTGCACGTTCAACACCGTACCTGCCACGCCGCCAAGGTCGACATACTCGCCAGCGCGGAACGGGCGGAACATCACCAGCAGTACGCCTGCGGCAAGGTTCGACAGCGATCCCTGCAGCGCTAAACCCACCGCCAAACCGGCAGCACCCAGCACCGCAATCACCGAGGCGGTCTGCACGCCTACCCGCCCCAGGGCGGCAATCAGCGTAAAGGCGATAACCGCATAGCGCACCAGCGCAGAGAGAAAATCGGCCACGGTAGCGTCAATTTTACGCGCCAGCATCAGGCGGTTGACGGTATTAGAGACGACGCGCGCCACGATCATCCCGACGATCAGGATAGCGATAGCCGCGACGATGTTGACGGCATAGCTCAGCAGCAGCTCCTGATTGCGTGCCAGCCACGTCCCGGCGTGGTTGATGCTATCGACAACGTTCAAATCTTCCATTTAACATTCCTTATGAATCCCCTGGGGGAAAGTAAATAACTCAGCCTGCGACAGGGCAGTCAGGTTATAGGGTAAACAATAAGTGCACGTTTTGCCAAATGGATCACAGTTTTCTGCCACGCTATCCTGTTGTTAAGATAATAAAAAAGCCCGCATTGCTGCGGGCTTCCGGGTAAGAAACAGATTTTTCTTACAGAACGTCGATCGCGTTCAGCTCTTTAAATGCCTGCTCCAGACGAGTCACCATGGAAGTCTGGGCAGCACGCAGCCATACGCGCGGGTCGTAGTATTTCTTGTTCGGCTGGTCTTCGCCTTTCGGGTTGCCCAGCTGGCCCTGCAGGTAAGCTTCGTTCGCTTTGTAATACTGCAGGATACCGTCCCAGGTTGCCCATTGGGTGTCGGTATCAATGTTCATTTTCACCACGCCGTAGCTGACGGAGTCTTTGATTTCCTGAGCGGAAGAACCGGAACCGCCGTGGAACACGAAGTTCAGGCTGTTGTGCGGCAGGTTGTGTTTCTTGGAAACATATTCCTGAGAGTCGCGCAGGATGGTCGGGGTCAGAACTACGTTACCTGGTTTGTACACGCCGTGTACGTTACCGAAGGAAGCGGCGATGGTGAAACGCGGGCTGATTTTGCTCAGCTCGGTGTAGGCGTAATCCACGTCTTCCGGCTGGGTGTACAGGGCGGAAGCGTCCATGTGGCTGTTATCCACGCCGTCTTCTTCACCGCCAGTGCAGCCCAGTTCGATTTCCAGGGTCATGCCCATTTTGGCCATGCGAGCCAGGTACTTAGAGCAGATCTCGATGTTTTCGTGCAGGGACTCTTCAGACAGGTCGATCATGTGGGAAGAGAACAGCGGTTTGCCAGTAGCGGCGAAGTGTTTTTCACCGGCGTCCAGCAGGCCGTCGATCCACGGCAGCAGTTTCTTCGCGCAGTGGTCAGTGTGCAGGATAACCGGCACGCCGTAGTGTTCAGCCATCTGGTGCACGTGGTGGGCGCCAGAGATAGCGCCGAGGATAGCAGCACCCTGAGGAACGTCAGTTTTCACGCCTTTACCTGCGATGAACGCTGCGCCGCCGTTAGAGAACTGAACGATAACCGGAGAGCGAACTTTCGCTGCAGCTTCCAGAACGGCGTTGATGGAATCAGTACCTACGCAGTTTACTGCCGGCAGTGCAAAGTTGTTTTCTTTCGCTACCTGGAACACTTTCTGAACGTCGTCGCCAGTGATGACGCCCGGTTTTACGAAATCAAAAATTTTAGACATGTTACTTAGTCCTGTATCTGTATCTTCGACCGTTGAAGAAGGTTCGCGAGCCCTTAAGCGCGCTGAAAAACAGGCGGGTTTCCCCGCCTGAACTGAATTACTGCTTAGCGCGCTCTTCGAGCATCGCTACTGCCGGCAGGACTTTGCCTTCGACGAATTCAAGGAATGCGCCGCCGCCAGTGGAGATGTAGGAAATTTTGTCAGCGATGCCGAACAGGTCGATCGCTGCCAGGGTGTCACCGCCGCCGGCGATGGAGAAACCTTCGCTGTCCGCGATAGCGTTAGCCACGATTTCAGTCCCTTTACGGAAGTTAGGGAATTCGAATACGCCAACCGGGCCGTTCCACAGGATGGTTTTGGCGTTCTTCAGGATTTCAGCCAGTTTCTGTGCGGAAACGTCGCCAAGGTCCAGAATCTGCTCGTCATCTTTGATGTCGTTAACAGATTTCAGGGTTGCCGTTGCGGTTTCGGAGAACTCGGTCGCTACGCGAACGTCGGTCGGAACCGGGATATCGCAGGTGCCCAGCAGGCGCTTGGCTTCATCAACCAGATCTGCTTCGTACAGGGATTTACCGACGTTGTGGCCCTGAGCGGCAACGAAGGTGTTAGCGATACCGCCGCCCACGATCAGCTGGTCAGCGATTTTAGACAGGGAATCCAGAACGGTCAGTTTGGTGGACACTTTAGAACCACCAACGATAGCGACCATCGGACGAGCTGGCTCTTTCAGCGCTTTACCCAGCGCGTCCAGTTCAGCGGCCAGCAGCGGGCCTGCGCACGCCACGTCAGCAAATTTGCCGATGCCGTGGGTGGAAGCCTGCGCGCGGTGCGCAGTACCGAAAGCGTCCATCACGAACACGTCGCACAGCGCAGCGTATTTCTTAGACAGTTCTTCGTCGTCTTTTTTCTCGCCTTTGTTGAAGCGAACGTTTTCCAGCACCACCAGTTCACCGGCAGCCACTTCCACGCCGTCCAGGTAGTCTTTAACCAGGCGTACCGGGTTGGACAGTTTGTCTTTCAGGTAATTAACAACCGGCAGCAGAGAGAATTCTTCGTTGTACTCGCCTTCGGTCGGACGACCCAGGTGAGAAGTAACCATGACTTTCGCGCCCTGCTTCAGCGCCAGTTCAATGGTCGGCAGAGATGCACGGATACGTGCGTCGCTGGTTACTTTCCCGTCTTTAACTGGTACGTTCAGATCCGCACGGATAAAAACGCGTTTACCAGCCAGATCCAGATCGGTCATCTTAATTACAGACATGGTGAATCCTCTCGTTGATTCATAAAGTTTTGTCGACGTTTACGCGTCGAACCTGAAACCAATAGCCGCCATCGCTAACGTCGTGTCGAGCATTCGGTTAGCAAAGCCCCATTCGTTATCGCACCAGACCAACGTTTTGATCAGGTGTGCGCCACTGACCCGGGTTTGGGTGCCATCGACAATGGCACTGTGCGGATCGTGGTTAAAATCTACAGAGACCAACGGCAATTCCGTATAGTCAACTATACCATGAAATGCACCTTGTGCTGCTTTTTGCAGCAACTGGTTGACTTCACATGCTTTTACCGGTTTTTTCACCGTCACGCTCAGGTCAATTGCCGTCACGTTAATCGTCGGCACCCGCACGGCAATCGCTTCAAAACGGTCGTTAAATTGCGGAAAAATACGGGTGATCCCTGCCGCCAGTTTGGTATCCACCGGAATGATCGACTGGCTGGCCGCGCGGGTACGCCGCAGATCCGGATGATAAGCGTCAATCACCTGCTGGTCATGCATCGCCGAGTGAATGGTGGTGACGGTGCCGGACTCAATGCCATAGGCGTCATCGAGCAGTTTAATGATCGGAATAATGCAGTTGGTGGTGCAGGAGGCGTTGGAGACGATGCGATGCCCGGCGCGAAGTTCATCCTGATTTACGCCGTACACCACCGTCGCGTCGAGGTCGTTGCCGCCGGGGTGGGAAAAGAGCACTTTTTTCGCCCCCGCCTGAAGATGGGCTTCACCGTGTTCACGACTCCCGTATACCCCGGTACAGTCAAGCACGACGTCCACCGCCAGTTCGCGCCAGGGCAGCGCCGCAATGGTCGGCTCATGCAGCAGACGGATGGCATCGTCGCCAACAAACAGCTGCTCGCGCTCCTGACGGACATCCCAGGCGAAACGGCCATGGCTGGTGTCATATTTCAATAAATGCGCGATGCCCGCGGCATCCGCCAGCTCATTGATTGCCACCACGGTGATTTCCGCACGACGCCCGGATTCATATAGAGCACGAACCACGTTGCGTCCAATGCGACCGAAGCCATTAATCGCGATGCGAATGGTCATAGATCTCCTGCAAGGCTGTCCCTGTTATGAGGTGGCTGACAGAGTAATCCAGCAACGCTCTGAGGGGAACCTTACCAGCTGCAAACTGCGACTGATTGATTAATTGTCGAACATTTAAACGACTGAAACGCTTCAGCTAGAATAAGCGAAATGAGGAATAAAAGGAATGTTTGTCCAGCGCAATAAACCAGCTATATGACTCACATCACATTTTTGCTGGAATAATTTACAACCGTATTACATGGTTCAGGAATAGCAGATACAAAAAAGCCGGGTGGCGAGATAAAAGCAAAACGGTAACCCAGGGGTTACCGTTTTGGTGTTGGCACCCTCTCCTGTGGGAGAGGGTTGGGGTGAGGGCATCAGCCCGCACCGTACCAGCGATTACAGCAGCGCTTTCGCTTTAGCGACCACGTTATCAACGGTGAAGCCGAACTCCTCGAACAGCTGCTCAGCCGGCGCAGACTCACCGAAGGTGGTCATGCCAACGATAGCGCCGTTCAGGCCAACGTATTTGAACCAGTAGTCAGCGATACCCGCTTCCACGGCAACGCGCGCGGTCACGGCTTTCGGCAGTACGGATTCGCGATAAGCCGCATCCTGCTTGTCGAACGCGTCGGTGGACGGCATGGAAACCACGCGCGCCTTCACGCCTTCGGCAGTCAGTTTGTCCCATGCGGCAACCGCCAGCTCCACTTCTGAACCGGTGGCGATGAAGATCAGCTCCGGCTGGCCGGCGCAATCTTTCAGCACATAACCGCCGCGGGCCACGTTCGCCAGCTGCTCTGCGGTACGCTCCTGCTGCGCCAGGTTCTGACGGGAGAGGATCAGCGCGGTCGGGCCGTCCTGACGCTCCACGCCATATTTCCATGCAATCGCGGATTCCACCTGGTCACACGGACGCCAGGTGGACATGTTCGGGGTCACGCGCAGGGAAGCCACCTGCTCTACCGGCTGGTGAGTCGGGCCGTCTTCGCCCAGACCGATGGAGTCGTGGGTGTAGACCATCACCTGACGCTGTTTCATCAGCGCGGCCATACGTACCGCGTTACGCGCGTATTCCACGAACATCAGGAAGGTGGAGGTGTACGGCAGGAAGCCGCCGTGCAGCGCGATACCGTTGGCGATAGCGGTCATACCGAACTCGCGCACGCCGTAGTGGATGTAGTTCCCGGCAGCGTCTTCGTTGATCGGCTTAGAGCCAGACCACAGGGTCAGGTTGGACGGCGCGAGATCTGCGGAGCCGCCGAGGAATTCCGGCAGCAGCGGGCCGAAGGCTTCGATGGCGTTCTGCGAGGCTTTACGGCTGGCGATTTTCGCCGGGTTGGCCTGCAGCTTCGCGATGAACTCGTTAGCTTTCGCGTCGAAGTCAGACGGCATCTCGCCTTTCATACGGCGGGTGAATTCGGCTGCTTCCTGCGGGAAGGCTTTGGCGTAAGCCGCAAACTTCTCGTTCCATGCGGCTTCTTTCGCCTGGCCGGCTTCTTTGGCATCCCACTGGGCATAGATGTCAGACGGGATGTCAAACGGCGCGTGTTTCCAGCCCAGCGCTTCGCGGGTCAGGGCGATTTCGGCGTCGCCCAGCGGCGCGCCGTGGGAGTCGTGGGTACCGGCTTTGTTCGGCGAACCGAAACCGATGATGGTTTTGCACATCAGCAGGGACGGTTTGTCGGTGACCGCCCGCGCTTCTTCTACCGCGCGTTTGATGGCGTCAGCGTCGTGACCGTCCACGCCGCGCACCACGTGCCAGCCGTAGGCTTCAAAGCGTTTCGCGGTGTCGTCGGTGAACCAGCCTTCAACGTGGCCGTCGATGGAGATGCCGTTGTCATCATAGAACGCCACCAGTTTACCCAGTTTCAGGGTACCGGCCAGGGAGCACACTTCGTGAGAAATGCCTTCCATCATGCAGCCGTCGCCCATGAAGGCGTAGGTGTAGTGGTCGACGATATCGTGTCCCGGACGGTTGAACTGCGCCGCCAGGGTTTTCTCGGCGATAGCCATCCCGACCGCGTTAGCGATACCCTGGCCCAGCGGACCGGTGGTGGTTTCCACGCCTGCGGTGTAGCCGACTTCCGGGTGACCCGGGGTTTTGGAGTGCAGCTGGCGGAAGTTTTTCAGCTCTTCAATCGGCAGATCGTAGCCAGTGAGGTGCAGCAGGCTGTAAATCAGCATCGAACCATGGCCATTTGACAACACAAAACGGTCACGGTCAGCCCAGGCCGGATTGTTCGGGTTATGGTTCAGGAAATCACGCCACAGCACTTCGGCAATGTCAGCCATACCCATCGGGGCCCCCGGGTGGCCGGATTTGGCTTTCTGTACAGCGTCCATGCTCAGCGCACGAATAGCGTTAGCAAGCTCTTTACGTGAGGACATTTTGACTCCAGTTCGGACTGTTGAAGGCCATGCCCTTAACGACTTGACGAGAGCGCGTTTTGGGCTACGCCGGAAAAAAGTGTGAACAATGTAACCCAAGCGACAAGTCATGTACATGGAGCATCCTTTTGCCCTTTAAGAAATCTCTGGAACAGGTTGTGCTACGCCGGAATCCGCTCGCCCGCATCCTGCGATACTCTTTATAATTTACGCAGAATACGGTTCCCTGCCGTCGCCGTATTTTCGGATAAACAACCATAAGATTGTGGAAGATAAAAATGAAAATTCGCTCAACCGTACTTGCTCTTGGGATCGCAGCAACCCTCACCGGATGTCAGAACATGGACTCCAACGGTCTGCTCAGCTCAGGCGCCGAAGCCTTCCAGGCATACTCTCTCAGCGACGCGCAGGTGAAAACCTTAAGCGACCAGGCCTGTAAAGAGATGGACGCCAAAGCGAAAATCGCCCCGGCCAACAGTGAATACAGCCAGCGGCTGAACAAAATCGCGGCTGCGCTGGGCGATAACATCAATGGTCAGCCCGTGAACTACAAGGTCTATGAGACCAAGGATGTCAACGCCTTCGCCATGGCCAACGGCTGCATCCGCGTCTACAGCGGGCTGATGGATCTGATGAACGATAATGAAGTCGAGGCGGTGATCGGCCACGAAATGGGCCACGTCGCGCTGGGCCACGTGAAGAAAGGCATGCAGGTCGCCCTGGGTACCAACGCCGTGCGTGCGGCGGCGGCCTCCGCGGGCGGTATCGTCGGTAGCCTGTCGCAGTCTCAGTTGGGCGATCTGGGCGAAAAACTGGTGAACTCGCAGTTCTCCCAGCGTCAGGAATCGGAAGCGGATGACTACTCTTACGACCTGCTGCGTAAGCGCGGTATCAATCCGTCGGGACTGGCCACCAGCTTCGAGAAACTGGCCAAGCTGGAAGCCGGCCGTCAGAGCTCCATGTTTGACGATCACCCGGCATCGGAAGCCCGCGCGCAACATATTCGCGATCGCATGAAGGCCGACGGCATTAAATAAGCGACAGCGGGAGGCATTATTGCCTCCCTTTTTTATATATCCGTAAAAATATTTAGCCGCATTAATTGATAATTTAAGCGCACAAACCGTTAATTATTATCACAGCACATCACAGCCAATTATTTTATGCCCGGCGATTCAGAAATATATTATTTGGTAAATTAAAAAGGCCGCACACTATCTGGCTTCCAGAATCGTCTTTACCCGAATAATAAATAGTCCACCCCTTACTGCCTGGCGCACGGCTCATGCGCCATACAACCTGTTTCCGGCTGCAATAACTGCTCACACAATGATTGCTTTCGACATTATTTCAGGAGAATATCTGGTCAGCAGTGATTCCCTTGAATATATCGACAGACAGAGAAGTGCCCTCAGTGAAAAAAGAATTACCATTAATCGCACTTGGCATTATTGCCGCCGCGCCGGCTTTCGCCAGCCAACAATCTACCAGTCAGGGCTTTATTGAAGACAGCCACCTGGATCTCTTTTTACGTAACGCTTATATCAAACGCGATTATCGCGATGGTTTGCCGGATAAAGCCGAATGGGGTCAGGGTATCATCGCGACCTTCGAGTCCGGCTTTACTCAAGGGCCGGTCGGCTTCGGCGTTGACGGCATTGCGCAGTACGCCGTGCGCCTCGACGGCGGCCGCGGCCGCAGCGGCGCGGGCGGTATCGACTTTTTCGCCCAGGATGATGATGGCCGCGCGAAGTCCGATTTAGCAAAATTTGGCGCTACCGCTAAAATGCGCTTCTCGAATACCGTCCTCAGCTACGGTAGCCAGCGCCCGATGCTGCCTATCGTCTACGCCGATGACTCGCGGCTGCTGTACGAGAGCTATACCGGTACCATGCTGACCTCAAGAGAAATCGACGGTCTGGAAATTAACGCCGGTTATCTCACCGATCAGCAGCGCAAAAGCGACGACAGCCACAACAGCGGCCTGAAAAGCCTGACCTTTGGCGGCGCCAGCTATCAATTCAACGACCAGCTCAGCGGCGCGCTTTACGCTTCGCACGTCGAAGACGTGCTGAATAAGCAGTATCTCGGCCTGAACTACAAGAAGCCGTTCGCCGCCGACCAGCAGCTGATTGTTGACTTCAACGGCTATAACTCGCGCTTAAATCAAGAATATGCCGACGCCAATGGCACCGGGCGCAGCAACAGCATCTGGAGCCTTGCCGCCAGCTATATCTGGGATATTCATACCTTTAAGGTCGCTTACCAGCAAAGCAGCGGCAGCACCGGCTACCATTATGGCGGCTACCAGAACCAGGGCGGCGTCGGCGATGGCGGCAACACCATCTGGCTGGCTAACTCCTACTGGTCCGATTTTAACGGCGAGGATGAACGTTCCTGGCAGGCCTCCTATGGCCTGGATTTTGCCGGACTGGGCGTACCGGGCCTGAGCTGGACCACCGCCTACGTTCGCGGGGATAACATTAAAACCGCCGAGACCAGCAACGGTAAAGAACACGAATGGTTCAACCAGGTGCAGTACCAGGTGCAAAACGGCATGGCGAAAGATTTGAAATTGAGACTCCGCTATTCGGTGCTGCGCGTTTCCAGCAACGCCAGCGACTATAACGTCAGCGGGAATGAAGTGCGGTTCTACGTCGAATATCCGTTTAACGTGTTTTAACCATATAATGAACCCTCTCCAGTGAGCCGGCCCTCTCCCGGCGCGCAGGAGCAACCGTCCGGCGCCTTGATTAACCCCCTGTGCCGTGCGGTACCCTCTCCCCGGAAGGGAGAGGGTTGGGGTCACTGGGTTATCATTAATACAGCGTCTTCTGCGGCGGGCCGGCAAAGCGCAGCGCGCCAATCTGGCCCATCTTCACTTCCACCACCGATGGCCCCGGCATCGCCAGCGCTTCGGTCATCACCGCCTGGAAATCCTCAGCCCGATCCACGCTCCACGCCTGCAGACCCATCGCCTGCGCCAACAGGGTAAAGTCTGGCGTGTGCAGCTCGTTGTAATACTGGCGGCCGCCAAAATACTTATCCTGAATACCGCGCATTACGCCGTAGCCGCCGTCATTCATAATCAACAGCGTCACGTTGGCCTTCTCCTGCGCCAGGGTCGCCAGTTCGCCAAGGTTGAGGCTCAGGCCGCCGTCGCCGACCAGGCCGACCACTTTACGTTGCGGATTGGCAATCGCGGTACCCACCGCCATCGGTAGCCCCATACCGATGGCTCCGGCCAGAGAATGGATATTCATCAGCGGGCCGTGAGCGCGGAACAGACGGCTGCCCCACAGGCTGCCGGAAACGGTAATATCGCGCACCAGGATGCCGTCATCGGGCAGCGCCTGCGCAATCGCGTCATTCAATTTAGCGTAATCGCCGCACTGGTCGCGCAGCCCCTGCTCCGCCGCCTCTACCGCCTCTTTAAGCTGGCTATCCCAACGCGCATCGCCCCATATCCGGCCCTGCACCCGCGCTGCCAGCGCCGCTAATAGCGCCCGGCAATCCGCCACCAGGGTATTGTCCATCAAGTAGTTACGGCTGGCCGCCGCCGGGTCAATATCAATCTGCACCCGCGGCGTGGGCAGTTCCAGCGTCCACGAGCGCGTTTCGTTGCTGCGCAGCCGGGAACCGGCAACAAGTGTGAAATCACATTGTGAAATCAGCGCTTCAACCGAGGGAGAATTATGAAATGCGCGCAGGCTGGCGCGATGGCTGTCCGCCAGAATGCCGCGGCCGTGGGTACTGGAAATCACCGTCACCCCGGCATCCGCCAGCGTCTTCACCGCCTCGCCGCTCTCTAACGCGCCGCCGCCAAGCCACAGCAGCGGCTGCTTCGCCTGCTTAAGCTGCGCCCACAGCGCATCGACCAGCGACGCTTCCGGCTCAACCGCCGGAGCGCGTTTCAGCGGCGCGGTCAGCAGTGAAAGCGGAATTTTGGCGCTCTGAATGTCGATTGGGATCTCCACCGAGACCGGGCCGCACGGCGGCGTCTGCGCCTCCTGAATCGCCTTATGCAGGATAGCCACCGCCTGGTTGGCGTTGCTAATGCGGTAAGCGCGCTTCGAACTGGCTTTCAGGAAGGTCAACTGATCGCGGGTTTCATGAATGAAACCGGTGTCGGCGTCCAGCCAGGCTTTTTCGACCTGTCCGGTCAGGTGCAGCAGCGGCGTACCGGCGTTCATCGCCTCAACCAGCGCGCCGACCGCATTACCCGCACCCGCGCCGGTACTGGTCAGCGCCACGCCGAGCCCGGAAAAACGGCCGTGGGCGTCAGCCATGGTCACCGAGCCCGCTTCACCGCGCGCCGGAACAAAGCGGATTTTTTCCCGCTGGCCGACGGCATCGGCGATCGGCAGGTTATGGATAGAAATGACGCCATAAATGGCTTCAACGTGATACTGCTCCAGCGTTCTGGCGATGGCATCGCCGACGGTTATCATTTCGCTCATTGCTCACCCTTTCTCAGTCGCACCAGTGGTTGACGCTATTACCCGTCGCCAGATAAATGCTCTTTTGTTGCATCCAGGCTTTCAGCCCCTGGATCCCTTTTTCGCGGCCCAGACCGCTCTCTTTAAAGCCCCCAAACGGGGTCGAAATGGAGAAAACTTTGTAGGTGTTGATCCACACCGTACCGGCTTCCAGTTGTTCGCTCAGACGCAGCGCGCGGCCGGTATCACGCGTCCAGATCCCCGCCGCCAGTCCGAAGACCGAATCATTGGCCTCGCGGATCAGCGCCGCTTCATCGTGAAAACGCATCGCCACCAGAACCGGTCCGAAGATCTCTTCCTGGCAAACGCGGGCCTGATTGTTCAGCCCTTCAATGATGGTCGGCAGGAAATAGCTGCCTGCCGCCAGCGCCGGATCCGCCGGGATCTCGCCGCCGCATAGCACGCTGCCGCCTTCGCGTTTCGCCAGCTCGACGTACTCCAGCACGCTCTGCCGGTGTTTATCGTTGATCAGCGGCCCGACGTGGGTGCCAGCGCTGAACGGATGGCCAACCCGCAGCCCTTGGGTTAACTCCAGCAGGCGGGCCATTAATTGCGGATACACTTTGTCATGAACAAACAGCCGCGAGCCGGCAATACAGGCCTGGCCGCCGGAGCTGAAAATGCCGTAGCAGATGCCCCGCGCCGCCTGTTCGATATCGGCATCTTCCAGCACGATGGTCGGTGATTTGCCGCCCAGCTCCAGCGACGCCGGAATCAGCTTTTCCGCCGCCACATGCGCCAGGTGACGTCCGGTGGTGGTGCCGCCGGTAAAGGAAATTTTGCGCACCTTAGGATGGCGGGCCAGCGCATCGCCGATAATCGATCCTTTACCCGGCAGCACGCTCAGCAGTCCGGCGGGTAAACCGGCCTGCTCAAAGATCTTCGCCAGTTCCAGCGCCATGAGCGGCGTGGCTTCCGCCGGTTTGAGGATCACCGCATTTCCGGCGGCGATCGCCGGGGCCACCTTCTGCATTTCGCTGGCGATCGGCGAGTTCCATGGGGTGATCGCCGCCACCACGCCCAACGGCTCATAGCGGCTCAGAGTCAATAGATCCGCCTGCCGCGGCGTCGGCAGCTCGCCTTCCAGCAGTTCACAGGCGGCGGCAAAATAGCGCGCCGTCCCCGCCGCGCTCATCACCAGCCCTCGCGCTTCCGCCAGCGGTTTACCGTTATCGCGGCTCTGCTTTTGGGTGAGCGCATCAAGCTGTGCTTCAATTAGATCGGCGACTTTATGCAGGATCTTCGCCCGCTGATGCGGCAGCATCGCCCGCCACGTTGGCTCCCGCCAGGCGCGGTCGGCGCTGTCGATCGCCTCCTGTAAATCATCGAGGCTTGCCGCATGCAGCGCCGCGTTAATAGCGCCATCCGCCGGAAACTGGCTGTGCATCAAATTGCCGCCGCCGCGACGCCATTGGCCGCCGATAAAAATGTCTAATTCGTCCATCTCAGCCTCTCTGCGTTATGCCAGTTCACGGCAGGCGCGTACCGCGCTCAGTGCCGCGAGGGTCGATGTTTTCGGATTGCTGGCGAGCGGCAGGCCGCTCAGCTCCAGGTGAAACTCGCCGAACAATCCTTCGGCGTGTAGCGTATGGGTGTTGCGTTGCGTCGCCGGATCGACCATCAGCTGTACTCGGGTCGCGTCAAGGCCGATACCGCCCAGCGCGATGGTTGCCGCCACGTTGGCATTTGCCGGGAATAGCCGCGCCGCCTCGCGGGCGCTGCCTTCGAAGAAAATTTTCGCTTCATTGACCGCGCTGAGGTCGATAAGCTGTTCGGCATAGCTGCCGCGCCAGCTGGCCGGGCTTTTGCGCGACCGATAGGTCACTCGTTCAAGCCCCCCCTCTTTCGCCGCCGCCAGGCCATCTATTCCGGCCACCGCGCCAGCCAGCAGCGTCAACTTGCCGCCCGCCTGACGTAAACGCTGTTCCAGTTCGCTGTCCGCCAACGCACCGGTCGAGATCACCGCCAGATGCCAGCCGCGCGCCAGTACCGCTTCGCCGTATTGCGCGACCGCCTGCTGACTGGCGCATTCCAGCACCAGATCCGGCGTCCCACCGCATTGCAGCGGATCGGTAAGCGGCGTCACCGCTTGACCAAACTGCAGGCAGATCGCTGCGTGATGCGATTCGCGCGCCACGATCCACTCCACCCTCACCTGCGGCGGCAGGCGTTCAATCACCGCCTGGGCCATCGCGCCATAGCCAATTAACATGACCTTTTTCATCATCTTTCCTTACAGATGGCGACAGAAACCGCCGGAAACGTCCAGCGCCGCGCCGGTGGTAAAGGAGGCCAGCGGCGAAGCGAGGAATAGCAGCGCTTGCGCTGGCTCCTGCGGCTTACCGAGACGCGCCATCGGGATCCCCCGCTTACGGGCGATATCGGCGGTCCACTGCTGCCAACTCTGGCTCTTATCGCTTCGGCTCTCAAAACGGCGCTGCCACTGCCCGGACTCCACCATCCCCAGCAGAATGGAATTCACACGAATACCTTTATCCACCAGCTCTTTCGACAGAGTCAGCGTCATATTGAGCAGCGCGGCGCGGGCGGCAGAGGTGGCGATCATGTGCTCTTCCGGCTGCAGAGCCAGCAGCGAGTTCACACAGGTAATCGAGGCGATATCCGACGCCTCTAGCAGGGACTGAAAGGCCTTTACCGGGTTAATCACGCCGAACAGTTTCAGTTCGGCTTCGTGCAGCCAGGCCTCACGTGGCGTATCGGCGAAGTGGGCGACATAGCCCTGGCCGGCGTTATTAATCAGCATATCGACGCCGCCGAAACGCGCGGCGACCGCGGCGGCGAACGCCTCAACTTCAGCTTCGTTCAGTACGTCACAGCGCCAGGAGAACACCTCACCTTCTGGATATTCGTTTTGCAACGCCGCATGGGCGCTAGCCAGCCGATCCGGGTTGCGGCCGCAAAAGGCGACTTTCGCCCCTTCGCCCAGCAGCAGGCGCAGCGTTTCAAAGCCGATTCCTGACGAACCGCCGGTGACAACCGCGACGCGTCCTTCAATTTGTGCATTCATCGCGCACCTCTTCCCCTATGCGTAAAAGCTGTTGATTAAAAAAGATTTCGTTATCGAGATAGCTGGCATGTCCAGCCTGAGGGATGGCGATGTAAGGGGCGCCGTAACGCAGCGCCACTCCCTGCACTAACTCCGGTTGGGTAATGGCATCCTGCTCGCCACACCACACGGAGAGACGACCGCGATAGTCGGCGAGCCAACGGTGAATGTCGTCATGGGCCAGCATCCAGGCCGCGGCGAGATAACCGTCGCGGCGTAGCCTGCGCATCCCCGCCGCCACCGTCGCCACATCGGCTTCGCGCGCGCCAGGGCGCAGCAGTTTTGCCGCTCGCCCCTGGGCCATCGCCTCGCCGCCCAGCGCTATCTGCTGTTGACGCCCCTGCCAGACTTTTTCCCGCTGTGCGGCTTCCGCCTGGCCGTAGCCCTGCGCGACGTCGGCGAGCACCAGGTAAAGCACCCTCTGCGGGTATTTCGCGGCGAAGGCGGCCGCCACCAGCGCGCCCAGCGAATGGCCGACCAGTATGGTTTGCTCTACTCCAGCGCGGTCCAGCATTCGCGCCAGCGCGTCGGCGTAATCGCCGGCATTCGCCGGCGCCGCCGCCAGCATCGGGCTTTCGCCATAACCGGGCATATCCCAGGCCAGCACGCGGTAGCCGGGTAGCGCCATCTGTTTATGCCAAGAGGCCGCGCCGGAACTGATGCCGTGCAGCAGCGTCAGCGGAATACCGCTTCCTTGTTCACGAAACCCCGTCATCATCGCCCCTTAGTTACGTTTTACTTTTGCCAGCGGATGATCTTCCGGGTAGGTCGGAATATGCGGCTTATGGGTGCCGAGCATCACGCACATCAGCGCCTCTTCTTCGCCGTGGTTAAACAAACCGCGGTAAATTCCAGGCGGCACCGAGATCAGATCGCGTTCGCGCAGCACGGTTTCGGTATAGTTGTCGCCGTCCTGAATCATCAGAGTGATCTGCCCTTTGAGCATGAAGAACACCTCTTCTACGTCATCATGCAGGTGCAGCGGGCCTTCACATTTGGACGGCAACACCATGGTGGAAAAGGTGAAGTGCTCGGCCGGAACGGTGTTGGTATCACTGGCGACGCCGGTGGCGCCGGTGCCGATGTAGCGCATCTGCGCGCGGCGATATTTCGGATCGAAATCGGCCTGGAATTTCAGCGCATTCCAGTCGTATTTACGGCCTTCAAAGCGCGCGATACGCGACTCCACCCACTCTTCCATCGTCATATGGTCAGGTTTCAAACTCTGTTTTGCAGTTACGGTTGAATCAGTCATCGTTTTATCCTCAGTAACGTCTCAGCAGCGGCAGTAACAGGGCGCAGCCCACCGCCGCCATCACCGCCAGAAAAATCAGCCCGGAATCCATGCTATGGGTGAAGGCGATAAGCGCGCCCATCACCGCCGGCGATAGCGCCCCGGCAAAGTTTCCCAGCCCGTTGAAAATTCCACCCGCCGTGGCGCTGACCCGTGGATGGGTCGCTTTAGCCAGCAGCGCGAAAATGTTTGGCGCGCCGGTGCCCCACATAAAGGTGCTAAAGCTCATCGCCGCGATTACCGGCAGCGGCGTGGTGAAATGCATCACTGCCGCCAGGCCAATACCCGCGCCTGCCAGGGAAATAAAGCAGGCGGCGGCGCGCCTATCGACGCGGTCGGACAGCCAGGCGCCGATAATTTCGCCTAGCAACATGGCGATAAATGGCATCGACGACAGCCAGCCGGCGTGTTCCAGATGAATGCCTTTGCCTTTAATCAGGTAGCCCGGCAGCCAGCCGTTGATCCCCCACAGATAGGCGAGAAAGGCGATGTTGAAGATGCAGATCATCCAAAAATGCGGACTCACAAAGAGCTCGAGACGCGCGCTGCGGCGCGCTTCCTGCGAGGTTTTATCGCTGCTCGCTCTCGCCTCCAGTTGTACGCCGCGCAGCCCGATGCGTACAAAAATCAGCACCGGTATCGTCAGCATCGCCATCACGAAAAATGTGCTCTGCCAGCCGAAGGTATTGAGTAGCCAAATTGACAGCGGGAAACCCAGCGCCGCGCCAACCGGCGTGCCGAGCAGCCACAGCATGGTGGCGCGGGCCTGTAGCCGCTGCGGGAAGGTGTGGCGCACCACGGCGAACGCCAACGGAAACAGCGGCCCTTCAGCAATGCCCAACAGGATGCGCAGCGTCACCATCAGCGCGTAGTTGTGGGTGAAGCCCATGATCACCATCAGGATGCACCACACCACCATCATTCCAGTCAGCAGACGCAGCGGCGCAATCCGGTCGCCAAGGCCGCTTAATAACACTGACGAGAAGCCGTAACTCAGCAAAAAGGCACTCATCAGAATGCCCAACCGGGTGGTGTCGAAATCGATGCCCATCGCCTGCTGGAAGTGACTATCGGAAAACAGCGCGGCGATACTGATTTTGTCGAAAAAAGCCAGCAGCACGCAGGCCAGCAGCGACAGCGGAATGGCCCAACGAACTGCTTTTTCAGGCGTGCGGACGCCCTCGCCGCTCGCCTCTGCAGGCGCGGCGTTGGTCTCTAATGTGGTCATTTCTCCCCCTTAAGGGTTCGCGTTTCTTATCGCAATGACATCAGCGAGAAAGTCGGGTCAGCGAGCGGGACGTTAGAGAGATCCCTTCCCGCCGCCATCCAGCGCTTCGCCAGCTTCACGATACGTGCATTATTGAAGGCCACCAGCTGAGTTAAGCGTCCATCGGCATTCAGGGAGAAGTAGATCGCGCCCTGCGGCTCGTCACGCACAATGGTCCGGCTGCCCGCTTGCGGGATCCCGAGGATCTGGATATTGCGATCGTATTGATCTGACCACAGCCACGGCGCCTCGTCGTAGCCGCTGGCCTGTGGATCGAGCATCGCTTTCGCTGTCGCGATGGCCTGATTTTGCGCAAAGGCCCACGACTGAATGCACAGACCGTACTGATGGTGCTGGGCGACATCCCCAGCGGCGAAAATCGCCGGATCGTTACTGCGCCCTTGGGCATTAACGACAATCCCGCGATCGACAGTGAGCCCGGCATCGCGCGCCAGTTCGAGATTCAGATCGACGCCGATCCCCACCACTACCGCATCGAAGGTTTCCCGCTGGCCGTCGCAGTGCAGCGTCGGCAAGCCGTTATCATCTTCCAGCTCCAGCGCGCCGCAGCCGCGGCGAATATCAACGCCCTGCCCGCGATGCAACTCATCCAGCGCCTGCGAGACCTCCATACTGACCGAGCGCATGCACAGCGCCGGCTGCTGTTCATAAAGGGTCACGGCTACGCCGCTTTTGCGCGCCGAGGCGGCGATTTCGAGGCCAATCCAGCCGCCGCCGACGATCGCCAGCCGCGTTGCCGATGCCAACCGCTGCTTCAGACGCTGCGCGTCCTGCCAGTGGCGCAGGGTATATACCTGAGGATGCTGCCCCCAGGCCTCGGACGGCAGCCGCGCGCGGCCGCCGGTGGCGATCAGCAGTAGGTCGTACGCCAGCGTTTCGCCGTTGCTCAGCGCCAGGGTTTTATTTTGCCGGTCGATCGATTTCGCGCGCAGCGGGCGGTACCAGCGCAGATCCAGTGCCTGCTGCACCTCGGCGCTGAATAACCGCGGCAGCGCCGGTTCGGCCTCCAGCAATGCCGCTTTCGACAGCGGCGGGCGCTCGTAAAAATCCCATTGCTCTTCGGCAACCACGCAAATCTCGCCGCTAAACCCTTCATCACGCAGCGTTTTCGCCGCCCAGCCGCCAGCCTGGCCGCCGCCGATAATGACTATCCGCGCCGTCATACCGCCTCCGGTTTTTTCTGCTGGCGACGGGTATCGTGATCGATACCGCCTTCCACCGCCCATTCGGTAAAGGACACGAGTGAATGCTCCAGCTCGCGCGGCTGCCAGTTTTCCGTCAGATAGTCATCGTTGGTGTAGTACTCAAAAGCGCCGCCGGTCGGGCTGTTGACATACCAGAAGTAGGCCGAGGAGACCGGATGGCGGCCGGGGCCGATAAACGTGCTCCACGCGTTTTTGTTCATCGCAATGCCGCCGCCGATCACTTCATGAATATCCCGCACGGTAAACGCGACGTGGTTTAGCCCGCGTTTGCGGTTGGGCAACTGCAATAAGAAGAGGTTATGGTGTCCGCCGCGCACGCCGCAGCGCAGGAACACCGCGCGATTGATATAGCGGTCTGACACCTGAAAGCCCAGCACTTCGCGATAGAAACTTTCCACCGCCGCCAGCTCTTCAACAAAGAATACGACGTGGCCGACGTTAATGGGCTGCGCGCGGTCGTATACCGGGCTCGGAGTGTCGATGCGACGCACATCGCCCCACTGGTTGATCGGTTCAACGTTCAGTTCAACCGCCGTTTGCTGGCTAACCTGCACCCGCAGCGTCATACCGTTGGGATCGCGGCACTCCAGCGCGCCGTCGATTTCACGGAAAGCGGGCTGGCGTTCCAGCTTCGGGCGCAGCGCATCCAGCGCCGCCCGATCCGCCACGCCCCAGGTCATGCGACGCAGGGTGTTGCCCGCCTCAAAGGCTGGCGGTAAGTTGGCGGCATCGGTCGGGTTAAGTTCGACCCGCGCGCCGCTGAGGGTGGTAAACGCGCGGCCGCTGGCGTCGCCGGTCAGGCCAAAATCGCGCATGAATTTAGCGCTGTGGTTCAGGTCGTCTACGCCAAATTCCAGCTTTTCAATTCCGGTAATACTCATTATTCGTCGCCTCTTTACCGTTCAGTCGCCCGAATTTGGGCGTAAAACATGCCCGACGCAATCAAGCGCCTGCTGTTAATTTGTTGATTTAACTTGCCTGTGACAAATATCCGAGGAAGCCGGAAATTTTGTCCGCCGCCATACTGACGTCGTTCTGCAACCGTTCGCGATCGCTTTGCGGGATCTCGTCCGACGGCACCAGAATGCTGACGACCGCCGCCACCCGGCCGCTGCGGTTAAAGACCGGATAGACAATCGATGAGATGCCGTGGCGATAGAACGATTCGCCAATCACGTAGCCGCGGGCTTTATCCTGCTGCACCATCTGCCACAGCGCTTCGCGGTCGTACAGCTGGCCCGGCGTATTGCCCGGCAGACGTTCATTCGGGAACAATTGTTCAAACTCGCTGCGGGAAACATCGGTCAGCAGCATGCGGCCAAGCGAGGTGCAGTGCACCGGTAGCCGCGTTCCGACGCTGACCTGGTTGATACGCGAACCGGCGGCGCTGACGCGGGCGATGTAGATAATGTCGCGGCCGTCGCGGATCGCCAGATGGCTGCTGCACTGGCTGATATCGCGCAGTTGCTCGATGACCGGCTGACCCACCTGAGCGACATCCAGTGAGGCGATATATTCAAAGCCCAGACGCAGTACGTTCATGCCCAGCGAAAAGGTATTGGTGCGGGCGTTGCGCTCAAGAAAGCCCATATATTCCAGCGTCTGCACCACGCGATAGGCGGTCGCTTTCGGCATATCCACCAGCCGATGCAGCTCGGCAAAAGTCAGATCGCGATGCTGTTCGCCAAACGCCAGCAGCAGTTGTAAACCGCGCTCCAGACCCGGTACCAGGTACTTCACTTCCTGATCGTTCGCCATACCGCCTCACTTGTTAGTTAAAGACAAAACCGCCGTTGACCGGGATCAGTTGGCCGGTGATAAAGCGCGAAAGATCGCTCAGCAGCCAGACCACGCTGCCGGTGACATCTTCCGGCTGCTGCGCGCCGCTGAGCGCGCGGCCGTTCTCATACAGTTGATGACGCTCGGCGGGAACGTATTCCGTGGCCTCAACGCGGGTCAGTCCCGGCGCGATGGCGTTGATACGGATCCGCTTTTCACCCAGCTCGCGGGCCATAGAGCGGGTCATCGCAATCACCGCGCCCTTACTGGCGACATAGGCCATCAGCCGCGGCGCGCCCCACAGCGCGGTATCCGAAGCGACGTTGACGATCGCCGCCCCTTCGCGCAGCAGCGGTACCGCCGCGCGGGTCACCAACCAGGTGCCTTTAACGTTGACCGTCATTACCCGATCCCACAGATCCGGATCGTAATCGATCATATTTTTTCCGCCGACGCCGGTGGCCATCGCTGCGTTATTGACTAAGCCATCGATAGACCCCTGCGCGCCGATGGCGCTGAAGACCTGCTCGATCGATGCTTGACTGGCAAGATCGATGGCGTGAGATTCGACCTGATAGCCCTTCTGCCGCAGGCGATGAGCGCTTTCCGCCAGCTCTCCCTGCAGGATGTCGCACATCACCACCGTCGCGCCCTGAGCGGCGCAGGCTTCGGCAAAGTGGTATCCGAGACCGCGCGCCGCACCGGTGACGACAATACGTTTACCGTTTAGCAGGCCGTTCATCAGGCGGCACCCTGCTGCGCTTCGCGAAGCGCTAACTGCTCTTTCGCCGCTTTCTGCATCATGCGGCGCAGGCGGGACAGACCGACGTCATGTTGATAAAGGTATTCATGATCGCGGGCGTTCGGCGCCAGGCTTTCCAGCACCACGCGATCCTGCTCCAGTACTTCCCAGTGCAGTTTTTCCAGACGGTTGCGGTACATAAAGCGCCACAGATCGCGCTGCCAGCCCTGAACGCCGCGGATGCGCCAGAAGAAGACGCGACAGTTATCGTTATCTTCCGGAACCACCATGCCGACGATCCAGAAGTGGCCGCCCGGCCCGAAACGCTTTTTGTACGGAATAGACAGACGCATCCAGTAGGCGCCGCTGTTGCCCAGTTCAACCCAGTCAAAGTTGACGCCGCTCTGCCCTTTTTTCTCGAAGATAAAGCCGGTTTTCGTCGGCTGCAGCACCATATCGGCTTTGCGATCGCCTTCCGCCATCGAGTGCGATGATGAGTGCAGATAGGTACCGTGCATCGGGTCCATCACGTTTTCCAGCGCGTACTGGTAGTTGCATTTCCACGCCGCGGTGCACAGGAAGTTACTGTATTTTTTGTGGTCGGCCAGCTCCTCCGGAAAGCTCAGTTCATCAGGCTGCTGGTCGGCGGTGACGCCGAACCACAGGAAGATTGCCCCGTGCGCTTCCTGCACGTTGTAGCTGCGCACGCACTGCTGGCCGACCAGCGGGCAGCGGTCAACCGCCGGAACGTCTTTCACTTCGCCGTTGCCGGCGACTTCCACGCCGTGATACCAGCAGGCGATACGATCGCCTAAGTTCCAGCCCATTGACAGGCGTGCGCCGCGATGCGGGCAGCGGTCTTCCAGGGCCTGCACCTGGCCATCTTTATTCCGCCAGACCACGATCTGCTCGCCGAGACGGGTAATGCCTACCGGCGCAGACTGCACTTCCCAGCTCGCCAGCACCGGATACCACAGGCCGCGCAGTCCTTTATCAAGATAGTTTTGTACCGTTGTCGTCATCGCTGTGTCCTCAGTAGCCGTTAACCTGTAAAAATGCCTGGAAGCTGCTTTCGCTCCACGGTTCGCCCTGTTGGTCATGCATCCTGACGCCATTGAGGCCGTTCACCAGTTCACCGAGACTTTCCGCGCCCTGCTCGAACAACGTTTCCAGGGTGGCGATAAGCTGCAGTTCCCAGTTTTCCGGTACCCGGCTGCGGGTTTGCCAAATCAGATTGTGATAGTCGCCAGGCTTATGGATATTGCCGTTTCCGCCTTCCGCCGGTGGCGTAAACTGGCGGCTTTCCGGTAGCGCCGGGTTGAAGTCCAGGGATTCGCTCATGCCACGTTCTCCTCGATAAAGGTAATCTGGATCTGATTGTCGTATACCCGCACCGGGTAACGATTAAGGTTGCGACCGCCGGGTCCATGCAGGCACTGGCCGGTTTTGACGTCGAATACCGCCTCATGCAGCGGGCATTCCACCTTGCCATCTTCGACAAAGCCCTGGCTCAGGAGCGCATAGGCATGAGGGCAAACGTCTTCCAGCGCGTAATATTCGCCATCAATCAGATAAATACCGATTTCCTTACCGTCGATATTGCCGCTATATGGGAAATCTTCCTGTACTTGCTCCGCGTCACATACGCCTATCCAGCTCATCGCAATCCTCCAGGCTTTTGTTTCATATATGAAACTCTGTTTCTTATTTAATACGGTCAATATAAAAGCGGTGAATGTTTCGTCAAGCATTAATGTGACGAATTTGTTAATGAGTGGCTTTTAAATTAGCTAAGTGTGCAATTGATCACGAAAAACTGCATTCAGATGAAATGATGATATTTAAAGCGGTGATCCATTATAAATAAAAATGCCGATTTAAATTTCACATACGACTATTGACTTCTTTTCAAATCGATCATTAAAAATGGGCAACAGCGGAAACCATGGTGTTTCATCCATGAAACAGCTATTTATTTAATCATTTAAAAACAATGAGTTTCATAGGTGAACCATTTTACTCATGTAACTATTTCTGGCGTTAAAAAATAATAACTGGCAATCATTAAATTAAGCGTGGAGACAATGAATGGCGGCAAGATGGCAAGGGGTAATAGCATTACTTTTGTTAATAATTATTTCCTACGTCGATCGGGTAAATATCTCGGTGATGATCCTTAACCCGGAATTCGCTGCCCATTTTCAGTTAAATGAAAACAGAATGTTACAAGGTATGCTAATGACATGCTTTCTTCTGGGTTATGGTTTTTCGGCATTATTATTAACCCCAGTTATAGAAAGTAGATGGCATTATCGTCAGGGACTCTTAAGCAGCATTGCTATATGGGCGCTGGTGTGCGCCATTTCCCCGCTACTCGGCTCACTGCTGGGAATGTTGATCGCGCGCATCGTTCTTGGCGTGGCGGAGGGGCCGCTGTTCTCTCTGAAAACGCGCTTTATCAACGACAACTTCGCCGCTGATGAAATAGGCAAGCCGAATGCGCTGACCGCCCTTGGCGTATCGTTGGGGCTGGCGGTAGGCTTCCCGCTGGTCACCTGGCTGATGGCGCACGTTGGCTGGATCGGCTCCTTCTACGCGCTGGCGCTGCTTAACCTGCTGCTCGGCGGCGGATTAATCTGGCGGTTTCTCCCCGCGCCACAAGTAACCTCACAGCGCGCGAAGCCTGGCTTTAGCCAAACTTTTGCCCTCGCCTGGCGTACGCCGCTGCTAGGCTGGATCCTGCTGGTAGAAATCGCCACGCTCAGCTATCTGTGGGGGAGTAGCGCCTGGTTGCCCGCCTGGCTGCGCGACGAGCACCACTTCTCGCTACAGGCTACCGGCCTGCTGGCGGCTGTCCCCTTTCTGTTAAGCCTCGGCTCAAAGTTTCTTGGCGGCGTGCTCCTCGACAAAATGCGCCCGGAGCAGGCGCCGCTGCTGTTTATTATCGGCGGCCTACTCACCGCCGGTTCTGTGCTGGCGCTGATGCTCAGCCAGCAGCCGGCGATGCTGGCGCTGTTTATGCTGGCGGCGAACGTTTTCTGGGGATTACAGGGGGCAGCGATCCCCGCGGTGGTTCAGCATCACGCCCCGCGCGAAGCGGTGGGCAGCGCCTATGGGATCATTAACGGCATTGGCAATATTTGCGCGGCGTTTATTCCGCTGCTGATGGGAGTGGTGATGAAATCGGTGGGATCAGTCAGTTCAGGTTTTTCCGTTCTGGTGGCATCGCAGCTGATCACGCTGTGCGCCGGCGGCGCACTGCTGCTGCGTATGCGTCGCGCAGCAGCAGTAAACGCGTCTATACCCTAAATAAGTTGCAGGACAAAACGGCTAGTCGTTTTGAACAGCGCTTACGCTGGCCCCGTAAGGACGAGGCCCAGGGATGGGCCGATTTATTGCCCACGCCTATGCAACTTGAAGTATGACGGGAACAGATTTATTCGCCCTTTTTCGCCGCCTGGATGTACAGCATCTCCAGCGCCAGGGTCGCCGCCGCCAGAGCGGTAATTTCGGACTGATCGTAGGCCGGGGCGACTTCCACCACGTCCATCCCGACGATGTTCAGGTCCTTCAGGCCGCGCACCAGCTTGATCGCGCGGTCGGAGGTCAGCCCGCCGATAACCGGGGTACCGGTGCCTGGCGCAAACGCCGGATCCAGACAGTCGATATCAAAGGTCAGGTACACCGGCATGTCGCCGACGATCTGCTTCACCTGGGCAATCACGTCATCAACGCTGCGGTCGTTAACCTGGCCGGCGTCGAGCACCGTAAAGCCATTGTCTTTGTCGAACTCGGTGCGGATCCCGATCTGTACGGAGTGGTTCGGATCGATAAGCCCTTCGTTCGGCGCGGTATAGAACATGGTGCCGTGGTCGAACTCGCAGCCGTTGGCGTAGGTATCGGTGTGAGCATCGAAGTGCACCAGCGCCATTTTACCAAAGTGCTTGGCATGGGCGCGCAGCAGCGGCAGGGTAACGAAGTGGTCGCCGCCAAAGGAGAGCATACGTTTGCCGGCCGCCAGCAGCTTCTCGGCGTGAGCCTGCAGCTTCTCGCTCATTTCGCGCGCGTCGCCGAAGGCGTACACCAGATCCCCGCAGTCCACCACGTTCAGGCGTTCGCGCATGTCAAAGTTCCACGGGAAACGGTTGTGCTCCCAGGCGAGGTTAGTGGAAACCTGACGGATAGCCGCCGGGCCATGACGGCCACCCGCGCGCCCGGAGGTCGCCATATCGAACGGCACGCCGGTGATGACCCAGTCCGCATCGCTTTCATACGGCATGAAGTTCATTGGCAAACGCAGAAAGCCAAAGGCATTGGATACCAGGGAGTTATCGTATTGATGACCTAAAGTGCTCATGGATATGACCTCTTTTGACAGTCGTGGAACGTAAAAAATAAGTATAAAAAAAACCCCTCCGCGTCGTTAGGCCCGACGAGGAAGGGTTTGATAGATAAATCGCTTATTGGCGTGAATTATCGCCGGTAATGCATACGGGTTCAAGTAAGTATCGCATTCCGCCGGATGACGGCTTCGCCTTATCCGGCCGACATACGCAGGCCCGGTAAGCGCTACGCCACCGGGCATCAATGGTTACTCGTCTTCCAGATAAGTATAGCCGTACAGTCCCGCCTCAAACTCTTCGAGGAACTGCTGCTGCAGCGCGTCGTCCAGGCCGGTATTTTTCACCTGATCGCGGAACTGGGTCAGCAGCGTGTTCGGATCCAGCTGCACATACTGCAGCATATCCGCCACGGTATCGCCCTCGTCGGACAGCTCAACCTCAACGCTGCCGTCAGGGAAGACGAACACGTCCACCGCCTCGGTATCGCCAAACAGGTTATGCATGTTGCCAAGGATCTCCTGATAGGCGCCGACCATAAAGAAGCCCAGCATCGGCGGGTTCTCCGGGTCGTACTCCGGCATCGGCATGGTGGTGGCGATCCCGTCGCCGTCCACGTAGTGATCGATGGCGCCATCGGAATCGCAGGTGATGTCCAGCAGCACCGCACGGCGCTCCGGCGACTTGTTCAGCCCTTCCAGCGGCATCACCGGGAACAGCTGATCGATCCCCCAGGCATCCGGCATCGACTGGAACAACGAGAAGTTGACGTAGATTTTATCCGCCATTCGCTCCTGCAGCTCATCGATGATGGGACGATGGGCGCGGTTGCTCGGGTCGAGCTGCTTCTGCACCTCATGGCACATGTTCAGATACAGCTGTTCCGCCCACGCGCGCTCCTGCAGGTTGAAGGTGCCTGAGGAGTAGCCGATGTGGATATCGTGCAGGTCCATCTGGCTGTCGTGCAGCCATTCGCGCAGCGAGCGGCGGTTGCCGGTCTCGTGCATCTCCAGCCAGGTTTCCCACATGCTCTGCAGCGGACGCGCAGCGTCTTCCGCCGGCGGGGTCGCCTCGGTGTATTCGTTACGCTCCACGCCGATGATGTTGGAAACCAGCACGGTATGGTGCGCGGTCACCGCGCGGCCGGACTCGGTGATCACCGTCGGGTGCGGCAGGCCATTCTCTTCGCAGGCATCGCCGATCGCCCAGATGATATTGTTGGCGTATTCGTTCAGACCGTAGTTCACCGAGCAATCGGACTGCGAGCGGGTGCCTTCATAGTCCACGCCCAGGCCGCCGCCGACGTCGAAGCACTGAATATTGACGCCCAGCTTATGCAGTTCGACGTAGAAACGCGCCGATTCACGCACGCCGGTGGCGATATCGCGAATGTTAGCCATCTGCGAACCGAGGTGGAAGTGCAGCAGTTGCAGGCTCTCAAGATGGCCTGCCTCGCGCAGAATTTCGACCAGTTGCAGCACCTGGGTCGCTGCGAGGCCGAACTTGGACTTCTCGCCGCCGGAGGACTGCCATTTACCGGAGCCCTGCGAGGCCAGACGCGCACGTACGCCAAGGCGCGGCACCACGTTCAGGCGCTCGGCCTCTTCCAGTACGATAGCGATCTCGGACATCTTCTCAATGACCAGATAGACCTTGTGGCCCATCTTCTCGCCCACCAGCGCCAGACGGATATATTCGCGGTCTTTATAACCATTACAGACGATGACGCTGCGGGTCATCCCGGCGTGCGCCAGCACGGCCATCAGTTCCGCTTTCGAACCGGCTTCCAGGCCCAGCGGCTCGCCGGAATGGATCAGCGATTCAATCACGCGACGGTGCTGGTTAACCTTGATCGGGTAGACGAGGAAGTAATCGCCGTTATAGCCATACGATTCACGCGCGCGTTTGAAGGCGGCGTTGATCGAGCGCAGGCGGTGCTGCAGGATCTGCGGGAAGCAGAACAGCGCCGGCAAGCGCTGCCCTTGCGCTTCACGCGCTTTGACTAATTCCGCGAGGTCAACGCGCGCTTCCGGGACGTCCGGATCCGGGCAAACGCTGATGTGGCCCAGTTCGTTGACGTCATAATAGTTATTGCCCCACCAGGCAATATTATAAGTACGCAGCATCTTGCTGGCTTCCTGGGAGCTCATCGCTACCTCCTGCATGGAACGTAGTACACCGTGTTCGCCTGCTGACGAAGGCGAAACCATAGACATGTCGTCAGACATAGCGAACCTCAATTTTTAATAATAAGTGTAAGACAGTTAACTACTATCGCAGTCCAAAGATGCGATAACAACCCATGAACAGTCCTAAAGCCCAGCACTATCTGCTGGTTTTGCGACTGCGCGACCGGTTTCTTATTCATATCATCGTAAAACACGTAGCCGAACAGAGTATGACAGTCCGGAGAAACCACGAGAAAACTCTTGCCAGGCAAGAGCGCCCTTGTTCAGTTTTCTGACGGCCGACCGGCCCTGGAATCCTGAGAAGCGCCGAGATGGGGTGAACATCGGCTGGTTTGCATGAGAGAGATGCAGGTTGCGGAGTGCTGACGCGCGACAGAACGACGCGACGAATCAAACGAAAAACATTGGTTCATTATCTGGTATCACCTCCACACCGCCCTGCGACAGGGTCGGCGACAAGCCAAAGCTATACATACCGGGCAACAGGCGCTACGCCGCTGCGAGATTCTGTAAATACAGACTGCTTAACCCGGCTGGAAGTGGCACCACAGGGCCATGCCCCGTGCGCTTTTTTAATGAGCCGCGCGCGGCGTTTTATACCGAGAAGCGGGGTAAAAAGCAAAATAAAAATGTGCCTGTTTGCGCGGTTGTCAGGAAATTTTGCCAGGCGGGTTTTCCCATAAATGCGACCGCCATCAAAAAAGGCTGGAAATGGGCTCAAGATTTGACCTAAAATGGCCGTCCAGAAGTTAATCCGTCTATACTGATTAACACTCAGACTGCTCGTGTCGCTACCTGCGCGGCTTTGCGCTGATTATCCACCAAAGCCACATTACACAACAGTATGAGCTATCCGAATCGTCCACAGGTGAAATAAAATATGGCAAAACACCTTTTTACGTCTGAGTCCGTATCAGAAGGGCATCCTGACAAAATTGCTGACCAAATCTCCGATGCCGTGCTGGATGCGATCCTCGAGCAGGATCCGAAAGCGCGTGTCGCATGTGAAACCTATGTCAAAACCGGCATGGTGCTGGTAGGCGGCGAAATCACCACCAGCGCATGGGTTGATATCGAAGAGATCACCCGCAACACCGTCCGCGAAATTGGCTACGTGCATTCCGATATGGGCTTTGACGCCAACTCGTGCGCCGTACTGAGCGCCATTGGTAAACAGTCTCCGGACATTAACCAGGGCGTTGACCGTGCCGATCCGCTGGAACAGGGCGCCGGCGACCAGGGGCTGATGTTTGGCTACGCCACTAACGAAACCGACGTGCTGATGCCGGCGCCGGTGACTTACGCTCACCGTCTGGTGCAGCGTCAGGCAGAAGTGCGTAAAAACGGCACCCTGCCGTGGCTGCGCCCGGATGCGAAAAGCCAGGTGACCTTCCAGTATGACGACGGCAAAATCGTCGGCATCGACGCGGTCGTTCTGTCGACTCAGCACGCGGAAGATATCGATCAGAAATCCCTGCAGGAAGCAGTGATGGAAGAGATCATCAAGCCGATTCTGCCGACCGAATGGCTCAACGCGTCCACCAAATTCTTCATCAACCCGACCGGCCGTTTCGTTATTGGCGGCCCGATGGGCGACTGCGGTCTGACCGGTCGTAAGATCATCGTTGATACCTACGGCGGCATGGCTCGCCACGGCGGCGGCGCGTTCTCCGGTAAAGATCCATCTAAAGTTGACCGTTCCGCAGCCTACGCGGCGCGCTATGTGGCGAAGAACATCGTTGCCGCAGGCCTGGCCGATCGTTGCGAAATTCAGGTTTCCTACGCTATCGGCGTTGCAGAACCAACGTCCATCATGGTGGAAACCTTTGGCACCGAGAAAGTGCCTTCTGAACAGCTGACCCTGCTGGTGCGCGAGTTCTTCGACCTGCGTCCATACGGCCTGATTCAGATGCTGGATCTGCTGCACCCGATCTACAAAGAAACCGCAGCCTACGGTCACTTTGGTCGCGAACATTTCCCATGGGAAAAAACCGACAAAGCGGCGCTGCTGCGGGAAGCGGCCGGTCTGAAATAATATCCGCGCTTCCTCTCTTCAAGGCCAGCCTCGCGCTGGCCTTTTTATTTACGCCCCCCTTTTCTGCGCCCCCATTTCAACGCGCGGCCGCCACAAAATGAAAGCGATTACATAGTAAAGACTGTCACCTTCTGCCCAAAGACGCTATCTCCTGTACCCATTTTTCACAATGTTACATATTGTTTCGGTCAACTCTGATTACCGTTTTTCAAAATGTCGTCTATCCTTGTTTATATTGCTGATTTAAAAAGCATTTAATGAATTACGTTTCTTTACCTTTGTGGAAACGATTACACAGCCGTGATTATAGTCACGTTTTTTTACCGACGAGTGTCCTACCCTAACCATCGACAGAATCAATAACTCAACTGGAGGGCGTTATGCCTGACAACAAAAAACAAGGGCGTTCGAACAAGACTATGACGTTCTTCGTCTGTTTCCTCGCCGCGCTGGCTGGCCTGCTGTTCGGCCTTGATATCGGTGTTATTGCGGGTGCCTTACCCTTTATTGCCAATGAGTTCCAGATTTCCGCCCACACCCAGGAGTGGGTGGTCAGCTCCATGATGTTCGGGGCTGCCGTCGGCGCGGTCGGCAGCGGCTGGCTCTCTTTCAAACTGGGCCGGAAAAAGAGCCTGATGATCGGCGCCATCCTCTTCGTCGCCGGTTCGCTGTTCTCTGCCGCCGCGCCAAACGTCGAGATCCTGCTGGTTTCCCGTGTGCTGCTCGGCCTGGCGGTGGGCGTCGCCTCATATACGGCTCCGCTGTATCTGTCGGAAATCGCGCCAGAAAAAATTCGCGGCAGTATGATTTCCATGTACCAGCTGATGATCACCATCGGGATCCTTGGCGCCTATCTCTCTGACACCGCTTTCAGCTACAGCGGCGCATGGCGCTGGATGCTCGGGGTTATCATCATTCCGGCGGTATTGCTGCTGATCGGCGTTATCTTCCTGCCGGACAGCCCGCGCTGGTTCGCCGCCAAACGTCGCTTTGTCGATGCGGAACGCGTGCTGCTGCGCCTGCGCGATACCAGCGCCGAAGCGAAACGCGAGCTCGATGAAATCCGTGAAAGCCTGAAGGTAAAACAGTCCGGCTGGTCGCTGTTTAAAGACAACAGCAACTTCCGCCGCGCGGTGTTCCTCGGCATCCTGCTGCAGGTGATGCAACAGTTCACCGGGATGAACGTCATCATGTACTACGCGCCGAAGATCTTTGAGCTGGCGGGTTATGCCAACACCACTGAGCAAATGTGGGGGACAGTGATCGTCGGTCTGACTAACGTGCTGGCCACCTTTATCGCCATCGGTCTGGTCGACCGCTGGGGCCGTAAACCGACGCTGATCCTTGGCTTTATCGTGATGGCCGCGGGTATGGGCGTCCTGGGTACGATGATGCACATCGGCATTCACTCCTCTACCGCCCAGTACATCGCCGTCCTGATGCTGCTGATGTTCATCGTCGGTTTCGCCATGAGCGCCGGCCCACTGATTTGGGTACTGTGCTCCGAAATCCAGCCGCTGAAAGGCCGCGACTTCGGTATCACCTGCTCCACAGCGACCAACTGGATTGCCAACATGATTGTCGGCGCCACCTTCCTGACCATGCTCAACTCGCTGGGCAGCGCCAATACCTTCTGGGTGTACGGCGGTCTGAACGTGCTGTTTATCCTGCTGACGCTGTGGCTGATCCCGGAAACCAAAAACGTCTCGCTGGAACATATTGAACGTAACCTGATGCAGGGTCGTCCACTGCGCGAGATCGGTGCCCGCGATTAACCTTCCTGAGCTTCCTCCCATCCCGGGAGGAAGCTTCCTCTTGCTCTCCCCCCTCCGCCGCACTATCCTCTGGCGCTATGAAAACGCCCCGTATTCCCATCGCTATTCAGCAGGCCGTCATGCGCAGCCTGCGGGAGCATCTCGCCAATGCGAATCGCAAGCTGGAACGCCGCTATGCGGAACCGACGCTGGTCTACCAGCAGCGTGGTACTTCCGCCGGCACCGCCTGGCTGGAGAAAAACGAAATTCGTTTAAACCCGGTGCTACTGCTGGAAAATCAGCGGGAGTTTATCGATGAAGTGGTGCCGCATGAGCTGGCTCACCTGCTGGTCTGGCAGCATTTCGGCCGCGTCGCGCCGCACGGGAAAGAGTGGAAATGGATGATGGAGAGCGTCCTTGGCGTTCCCGCGCGTCGCACCCACCGCTTTGAACTCGCTTCGGTCCGCCAGAACACCTTCCCCTATCGCTGTCGCTGTCAGCAGCACCAGCTCACCGTCCGTCGCCATAACCGGGTGGTTCGCGGCGAGGCCACCTACCGCTGCGTTCGCTGCGGCGATCTGCTGGTGGCTGAAAAATAACCATCGGAATTAATTAGAAACTTTCTGATCTGACTGATTGCATCCGGCACCCTCATTCGCTACGTTGCGGGCTCGTTTTGACACGGAGTTAACGATGTCCCGTATGCATGTTTTAGCCGTAGCGGTATTGAGCGCGGCAGTCAGTGGTCCGCTTGCGGCCGCTGGTATTAATAGTTTTTCCCAGGCCAAAGCCGCTGGCGTCAAAGTGAATGCCGACGTTCCGGGCGATTTTTATTGCGGCTGTAAAATCGACTGGCAGGGGAAAAAAGGCGTTATCGATTTGGAATCCTGCGGCTATAAAGTGCGTAAAAATGAGAACCGCGCCAGCCGGGTTGAATGGGAGCACGTAGTGCCGGCATGGCAGTTCGGCCATCAGCGTCAGTGCTGGCAGGAGGGTGGACGTAAAAACTGCGCCAAAGATCCGGAATACCGCAAGATGGAAAGCGATATGCACAACCTGCAGCCGGCGGTGGGAGAAGTGAATGGCGATCGCGGCAACTTTATGTACAGCCAGTGGAACGGCGGTGAAGGCCAGTACGGCCAGTGCACCATGAAGGTCGATTTTAAAGATAAAATCGCCGAGCCCCCTGCCCGCGCTCGCGGCGCCATCGCCCGCACCTACTTCTATATGCGCGACCGCTATCAGCTGAATCTTTCCCGCCAGCAAACTCAGCTGTTTACCGCCTGGAATAAACAGTACCCGGTCACCGCCTGGGAATGTGAACGTGATGAGCGCATCGCGAAAGTGCAGGGCAACCATAATCCGTATGTCCAGCAGGCTTGCCAGGCGCAAAAGAGCTAACCTACACTAGCGGCAATTGTTAATTTGCAGCCCTGTGCTTCCCGCCCGATGGCGGGAAGCTGGCATCTGCGCAACGAACGGAATATCAAGCATGCGCATTCCTCGCATCCATCATCCAGAACGCCTCATTGTCGGCAGCCAGATCGCGCTGAGCGATGACGCGGCCAACCACGTCGGCCGCGTCCTGCGCATGACCGCCGGTCAGCACCTACAGCTTTTTGACGGCAGTAACCAGGTGTTTGACGCGGTCATCACCGAGGCCGGTAAGAAAAACGTTACGGTTGAGGTGCTCAGTGGCGAACCCGACGATCGGGAATCGCCGCTGCATATCCATTTAGGCCAGGTGATGTCCCGCGGCGAAAAAATGGAATTCACCATCCAGAAATCGATCGAACTCGGGGTAAGCCTCATAACGCCACTGTTTTCCGAGCGCTGCGGCGTTAAACTGGATGCCGAACGTTTGCAGAAAAAGATCCAGCAGTGGCAGAAAATCGCTATTGCCGCCTGCGAACAGAGCGGTCGTAACGTGGTACCGGAAATACGTCCGGCGATGCAGCTGGAGGCGTGGTGCGCCGAGCAGGACAGCGGGCTGAAGCTCAACCTGCACCCGCGCGCCAGCGCCAGCATTAACACGCTGCCGCTGCCGGTTGAACGCGTCCGTCTGCTGATTGGCCCGGAAGGCGGGCTGTCGGCTGAAGAGATAGCGATGACCGCGCAATACCAGTTTACTGATATCCTGTTGGGACCGCGCGTTCTGCGTACAGAGACTACTGCGCTCACCGCCATCACCGCCCTACAGGTGCGTTTTGGCGACTTAGGTTGAGGCGTTAACGGAGAAGAACCATGATCAAGCTCGGCATCGTGATGGATCCCATCGCAACCATCAACATCAAGAAAGACACCAGCTTCGCTATGTTGCTGGAGGCGCAGCGTCGCGGCTATGAACTCCATTATATGGAGATGAACGACCTTTATTTGATCAACGGCGAAGCCCGCGCCCGGACGCGCACGCTGAGCGTCGAACAGAACTACGATAAATGGTATGACTTCACCGGCGAGCAGGATCTGCCGCTGGCGGACCTTGACGTCATCCTGATGCGTAAGGATCCGCCGTTTGATACCGAATTTATTTATGCCACCTACATCCTGGAGCGGGCGGAAGAGAAAGGCACGCTTATCGTCAACAAGCCGCAGAGTCTGCGCGACTGTAACGAGAAGCTGTTCACCGCCTGGTTCTCTGAACTGACTCCGGAAACGTTGGTCACCCGCAATAAAGCCCAGCTGAAAGCCTTCTGGGAAAAGCACGGCGATATCATCATGAAACCGCTCGACGGCATGGGCGGCGCCTCTATTTTCCGGGTTAAAGCCGGCGATCCAAACCTTGGGGTGATTGCCGAGACGCTGACCGAACTGGGCAGCCGCTACTGCATGGCGCAGAACTATCTGCCGGCCATTAAAGATGGCGACAAGCGCGTGTTGGTAGTGGATGGAGAGCCCGTGCCTTACTGCCTGGCGCGAATTCCGCAGGGTGGCGAGACCCGCGGCAATCTGGCCGCCGGCGGCCGCGGCGAAGCCCGCCCGTTGACCGAAAGCGACTGGGAAATCGCCCGCCGCGTCGGCCCGACGCTGAAGGCCAAAGGCCTTATCTTCGTCGGCCTGGATATCATCGGCGACCGTCTGACGGAAATTAACGTCACCAGCCCCACCTGCGTACGCGAAATCGAAGCCGCCTTCCCGGATATTTCGATCACCGGTATGCTGATGGACGCTATCGAAAGACGTATCGATAAATAAGCACGACGGCGGACCAACGTCCGCTTTTGGCGCAGCGAGCGCGGATTACCGCGCTCGTGAAACGTTGCCAGCCTGACGCCACTCGGGCGCCGGCCAGATAAAGTGCATCGACACCATTCTACTTTGCCCGCATACTGGGTGTTGCTTTTTTGAACCAGGAACGAACCTCTGACAATGAATTTACAGCATCACTTTCTGATTGCCATGCCCGCGCTTCAGGACCCCATTTTTCGCCGCTCCGTAGTCTATATCTGCGAGTACAACGACGAGGGTGCCATGGGCATTATTATCAATAAGCCGCTGGAAAATCTGCAGGTGGAAGGGATCCTTGAGAAGCTCAAAATTGTCCCGGAGCCGCGCAATCCAGAGATCCGTCTGGATAAACCGGTGATGCTGGGAGGCCCGCTGGCGGAAGACCGCGGCTTCATTTTGCATACCCCGCCCTCTGACTTTTCCTCGAGCATTCGCATCTCGGATAACACGGTGATTACCACCTCGCGGGATGTTCTTGAAACCTTAGGAACCGATCGGCAGCCGGGCAACGTGCTGGTTGCGTTGGGCTACTCTTCGTGGGAGAAAGGGCAGCTGGAGCAGGAGATTTTAGATAATGCCTGGCTCACCGCCCCGGCGGATCAGAATATTCTTTTCCGTACGCCGATCGCCGATCGCTGGCGCGAGGCGGCTAAACTGATTGGTATCGACATTGTGACGATGCCAGGCGTCGCGGGGCATGCGTGATGAGCGGAACCTTTCTCGGCTTTGACTTTGGCACCAAAAGCATCGGCGTGGCGGTGGGACAACGCATCACCGCGACCGCACGACCATTACCGGCGCTGAAGGCGCAGGACGGTAAACCGGACTGGAACGTCATCGAAAAACTGCTTAAAGAGTGGCAGCCTGAGGCGGTAATCGTCGGCCTGCCGCTCAATATGGACGGCACCGAGCAACCGCTGACGGCGCGCGCGCGTAATTTCGCCAATAAAATTCATGGCCGTTTTGGCGTCGCGATCCTTCTCCACGATGAACGACTGAGTACGGTTGAGGCCCGCGCGGGCCTGTTTGAACACGGCGGCTACCGGGCGCTGAATAAAGGCAGCGTCGATTCGGCCTCTGCCGTAGTCATACTGGAAAGCTACTTCGAGCAGAGCTTTTAAACTCTGCCCTCCTGCGCCGCCGGCGGACCGCTGACGGCGCACGTTTACCCGCTTAGTGGCGCAGATGTTCGTTAGCCCAGCTCACCGCCTGGGTGCGATTTTTCACGCTCAGTTTACGAAACACATTGTACAGGTGCGTCCGCACCGTGTTCTCGCTGATAAACAGCGCGCGGGCGATATCCAGGTTCGTCGCGCCGCAGCGCAGTTCGTTGAGGATCTCGCATTCCCGCTCGGTCAGCGGCGAGTTCTCTACTGGAGTCGATGCATGGTCCGCAGCGTACATCGCCGGGTGCATCACGCTCAATTCAGCCGTCTGCTCGCCGTTCAGCACGGCCTTAATGCCCTCAATTAAGCGCGATTCATCATCGTCATGACGGAACACGCCATATAAAGCCGGCCACTGCGCCATTTCGTATAGCTCATACTTTTGTGCGCTATTAATAATCAACAAACGAGGATTATCTGCCTGCAGGCGAATAATATCCCGCCACACCCCGTTTAATTTCTTATTTGACACTGCAATATCAAATAATATTACAGAATCTTTTGCCAAACGCTGCGCCAGCGGTTTATTAATATTTTGTAAAACCACCGGTGCCATCAGGGTTTCGCTCAGATAGCTGGCAAAGGCTTTGCTTTGAATAGACGGGTGGGTAATAAAGGCTACCTGACGAGAAGATGATGAATTTCCATTTAAATTAATCACTTAAAACTCTCCTTAGCTGTTACCCACCGCCATGGTGGTTAAATGAATAAAAAAAGATACAAACAGTCGTGAATTTATAAACCACCAAGGTAATTTACAAACTGAAACGTTATTCCATGAGAATCATCCTATTCCCACAAACAGCATAAATCGAATGACTCAAAGCTGTCAAAAGATAATCAAACTTTTTTCCTGGAAATGCGTATTCACTGTCGACATATCTAATCTGAATGTGTTATTTGAATTTATAATCAAAAGTTATTTGTATTACCAAATAATATTAATAAACAACAAATAAACATTCATCTAACATATCATTTAACCTGTCATATCAATCTCTTTCTCATCTTATAGCGCGCCTGCAGCGACACGTTGCTGAAAACTCTGGGTAAAGGTCAACATTCCGGCCTGCATCCCGGTCTGCATCACACCAGGCAATTGATGTACTTTTCCTTCACGGATCAAATTCGCCACCGCTGGCGTGTTGACCAGAAGCTCGTATAGCGCAACTCTCCCGCCCTGACGTGCAGGTAACAATTTTTGCGCCAGCACCGCGCACAGGCTTCCGGCAAGCTGGCTACGAACCTGATCTTTCTCCTCCGCCGGAAAGACATCGATCAATCTCTCCACCGCCGGCGCCGCGCCGCGGGTATGTAATGTCGCCATTACCAGGTGCCCGGTCTCCGCCGCGGTTAACGCCAGGCGAATGGTTTCGCTATCGCGTAGCTCCCCGAGCAGGATCACATCCGGATCCTGGCGCAGCGCCACGCGGAGCGCCGCGGCGAACGAAGGACAGTGACGGCCAACTTCCCGCTGCTGGATCAGACAGCGCTCGCTGTGATGAATAAATTCCACCGGATCTTCAAGCGTCAGAATATGGCCATCAAGATGCTGATTGAGGTGCCCCACCATTGCCGCCAGGGTGGTCGACTTGCCGCTGCCCGTCGCTCCGGTGACCAACAGCAAACCACTCTCTTCCGCCAGCAGTTCGCTCAGCGCAGGCGGGGCGCCGAGCGTGTCCAGACGCGGGCACTGTTCAGGAAGGAGGCGCAGCACCAGCGATATCCCACGCGTATGGGCGAAGGCGCTGGCGCGCAGCCGCGCACCGCAGGTCAGGGTCAGCGCAAAGTCAATCTGGCCGTGTTCCTGCCAGTGCAGTAACTGTGCGGCATCGAGCCAGTCGTTGAGTAAATTCGCAATATCCGGCGCGGGAAAGGGCGCGGGCTGCAGCCTGCCCTGCCGCCGCCAGCGTGGTGCGGCGGAATTGCACAGGTGTAGATCGGAGACATTATGCTTTACACTAAGGGCTACGATTTCTTCCAGCTTCATAACTCATCCTCGGAATATGAACGATATTGCGCATAACCTGGCACAGGTCCGGGACAAAATCTCCGGTGCTGCCGCCCGATGCGGGCGTGCGCCAGAAGAAGTGACATTGCTTGCAGTGAGTAAAACGAAACCTGCGAGCGCGATCGAAGAAGCCATTGCGGCAGGCCAGCGGGCATTTGGTGAAAACTACGTCCAGGAGGGCGTGGAGAAGATTAACCATTTCCAGCAGGCTGGCGTCAGCGGGCTGCAGTGGCACTTTATTGGCCCCCTGCAGTCCAACAAAAGCCGGTTGGTGGCAGAGCATTTTGACTGGTGCCACACCGTCGATCGGCTGAAAATCGCCACCCGCCTGAACGAGCAGCGCCCGGCGCATTTACCGCCGCTGAAGGTACTGATTCAAATTAACATCAGCGATGAGCAGAGCAAATCCGGCATCCCGCTGGAAGCGCTCGACGGCTTAGCGGCGGAGATCGCTGAGTTACCTCATCTGGAACTGCGCGGCCTGATGGCCATCCCCGCGCCTGAGTCAGAATATGTAAGGCAGTTTGCCGTCGCCCGGCAAATGGCGGTAGCATTTGCGCGATTAAAAACGCGGTACCCCACGGTCGATACGTTGTCTCTGGGAATGTCGGACGATATGGAAGCCGCAATCGCGGCGGGAAGCACGATGGTGCGCATCGGTACAGCCATTTTTGGTGCGCGCGACTACAGCAAATAATAAGGAATCTGAGGAACGCCATGAAGACGTTGACTTTCCTGCTTTCAACGGTCATTGAGCTTTACACGATGGTCGTGTTGTTACGCGTCTGGATGCAGTGGGCGCGCTGCGACTTTTACAACCCGTTTTCGCAGTTTGTGGTGAAAGCCACGCAGCCGATTGTCGGACCGCTGCGCCGGATTATCCCGGCAATGGGGCCGATTGACAGCGCCTCGCTGCTGGTGGCATTTATTCTCTGCGTCATCAAAGCGATCGTGCTGTTTATGGTGATCACCTTCCAGCCGATCATCTGGATCTCCGCTCTGCTTATTCTGCTGAAAACCATCGGCTCGTTGATCTTCTGGGTACTGCTGTTGATGGCGATCATGAGCTGGGTCAGCCAGGGCCGTAGCCCGGTGGAGTATGTGCTGATGCAGCTGGCGGACCCGCTGCTGCGCCCTATCCGCAACCTGCTGCCGTCGATGGGCGGTATCGATTTCTCGCCGATGGTGCTGGTATTGCTGTTGTACGTAATCAATATGGGCATCGCCGAAGTGCTGCAGGCCACCGGTAATGTACTGCTGCCGGGGCTGTGGATGGCGCTATGAGTGCCGTTGAAACCTGCGCTGACGGGCTGGTGCTGAGGCTGTACATTCAGCCTAAGGCCAGCCGCGATAGCATCGTGGGCGTACATGGCGACGAGCTTAAAGTCGCCATTACCGCCCCGCCCGTTGATGGCCAGGCCAATGCTCACCTGGTGAAATTTCTCGCCAAACAGTTCCGCGTCGCCAAAAGCCAAGTACTGATTGAAAAAGGCGAGCTGGGCCGCCATAAGCAAGTTAAAATCATCGCCCCACAACAGATCCCGACTGCGGTCGCGGCGCTAACTGAATAAACAGGATTCATCATGCAAAAAGTCGTCCTCGCTACCGGCAACGCCGGCAAAGTGCGCGAACTGGCCTCGCTGCTGGAAGATTTTGGTCTCGATATCGTCGCTCAGACCGAGCTGGGCGTGGACTCTGCGGAAGAGACCGGCCTGACCTTCATTGAAAACGCGATTCTGAAAGCGCGCCACGCGGCGCAGATCACCGGCCTGCCAGCCATCGCCGACGATTCCGGTCTGGCCGTCGATGCTCTTGGCGGCGCGCCGGGTATTTACTCCGCACGCTATTCCGGCGTCGATGCCAGCGACCAGCAGAATCTTGAGAAGCTGCTCGACGCGTTAAAAGACGTGCCGGACGACCAGCGTCAGGCCCAGTTCCACTGCGTGCTGGTCTATCTGCGCCATGCCGAGGATCCCACGCCGCTGGTGTGCCACGGCAGCTGGCCTGGGGTAATCACCCGACAAGCCGCCGGTCATGGCGGCTTCGGTTACGACCCGATCTTCTTCGTCCCGTCAGAAGGTAAAACCGCGGCCGAACTGAGCCGTGAAGAAAAGAGCGCCATTTCCCATCGCGGGCAGGCGCTGAAACTGTTACTGGAAGCATTACGTAATGGCTAATTTGCCGCCGCTGAGTCTCTATATCCATATTCCCTGGTGCGTGCAGAAATGCCCGTACTGTGATTTTAATTCGCATGCGCTGAAAGGCGAGGTGCCGCATGATGACTACGTCCAGCATCTGCTGAACGATCTGCAGGCTGATGCGCAATATGCCCAGGGACGGGAAATAGGCACTATTTTTATCGGCGGCGGAACGCCGAGCCTGCTGTCCGGCCCGGCCATGCAAACCCTGCTCGATGGCGTCCGCGCCTGCCTGCCGCTGGCCGCCGGGGCGGAAATCACCATGGAAGCCAACCCGGGTACCGTGGAGGCCGATCGCTTCGTTGATTATCAGCGCGCCGGGGTGAACCGCATCTCCATCGGCGTACAAAGCTTTAGCGAACCGAAGCTGCAGCGCCTGGGGCGGATCCACGGCCCGGAGGAGGCCAAGCGCGCAGCACGTCTCGCCAGCGGCCTCGGCTTGCGCAGCTTCAACCTCGACCTGATGCACGGTCTGCCGGACCAGTCGCTGGAGGAGGCGCTGGACGATCTGCGTCAGGCGATTGCCCTCAACCCGCCGCACCTGTCGTGGTACCAGCTGACCATTGAGCCGAACACCTTGTTCGGCTCCCGGCCGCCGGTGCTGCCGGATGACGACGCGCTATGGGATATTTTCGAGCAGGGGCATCAGCTGCTGAGCGCCGCCGGCTATCAGCAGTACGAGACGTCCGCCTATGCTAAGCCAGGCTTCCAGTGTCAGCATAATCTCAACTACTGGCGCTTTGGCGACTACCTCGGCATCGGCTGCGGCGCGCACGGCAAGATAACCTTCCCTGACGGACGCATTCTGCGAACCGCCAAAACCCGCCACCCGCGCGGGTATATGGAAGGCCGTTACCTTGAGCGTCAGCATGATGTGGAAGAAGCGGATAAACCGTTTGAGTTCTTTATGAACCGTTTTCGCCTGCTGGAGGCCGCGCCGCGCGCTGAATTTAGCCGCTATACCGGACTTGAGGAAGCAGCGATCCGCCCGCAGCTGGACGCGGCGATAGCCCAGGGCTACCTGCAGGAAGACGAGCAGAACTGGCAGATTACCGAGCACGGTAAGCTGTTCCTGAATTCCCTGCTTGAGTTGTTTCTGAACGAGTAAACGCAGCGGCGGTCCTGCCGGGAAGCGGACCGCCATGGCATTATTTCAGCGAGCCAACCAGCACTTTGCGGCTGTCCTCCAGCGATACCACCCGGCTGCAGACGTCCTTACCAAACTGCTGGAAATCGGCCTCCTGGTTTTTCCATTCCTCCTGAATCGCCGTTTGCAGGCCGCCGAGGCTGCCGAGAATGCCCTGTAGCGGATTACCGCCGCCTTTGAGCACCGCTTTCGCCCCCATCTCGTTAATGCTGTCCTGCAGAATGCCGCCCATCGCCTGATTCACCAGCTGCTGGCCATCGGCGCGTACCTGGTCGATAGCTTTATAGTGGAAGGTCAGGCCATCGCTGCGACGTTCGATAATGCGGTTCATCTGTTCTTTCAGCTGCGCATCCAGTTTGGTCAGGCGACCGTGCATGCTGCTGTTGGCGCCAACCTGTTCGGTAATGATTTTATCCAGCGCCTTGCGGCTTTTTTCGACTCGCGACCGCGCGCCTTCGTCAATCCACGGCAGGCTGCTGCGCAGGCTGGCCTGATAATCCTGCGCCTGTTCGCGCTGGGCGGCGCTGAGCGCATAGGCCTTGCCGTTAAAGGTCAGATTGCCGTCCGGCTTTATCACCAGATCGCCGTTTTCCCCTTTCACCTGCACCTGCTGCGGGCTGAGGATCACATCGTCACGCGGCGTGACGCTACACTGGTAGTCCGCATGGGCAGACAAAGCGGTGACGGAGAGCGCCACCGCCAGCAGCGTTTTACGCATCATAAAACTCCCTTAAGACAAAACGGGCCGGCAATTGCCGACCCTTGTCAAACTTAGTCCCACCAGACGTCAAAAAGTTCGCTGGTGCGCACATCCTCTAACTTACGCGCTTCCAGCCATTTGCGTACGATAGCCTGATGCTCTTCAGTGCACTTACCAATCTCCTGCATGCAGATGAGCCCTTCCCAGGAGAGATAACCGCTGCCGTCGAAGGCCAGCTTGTTCGGCTCTATCACCTCTTCGATCAGATCGTTGACCGTCTGGTCGATCTGCTCTTCGCTGGTCCCTTCCGGGAAACGCCAGGCGACGGAGAAGCCTAACTCCTGAAACTCATCGATATGCATTTTTTTACGCAGACGACGGCTACGATTCTTGGCCATTATTTCACCCTCTCGAACATTAAGTCCCATACGCCGTGGCCGAGACGATGGCCACGCTGTTCAAATTTGGTTACCGGGCGCGATTCCGGGCGCGGTACGTAATCGTTGCTTGCCGACTGGTTACGATAGCCTTCCAGCGAGGACATGACTTCCAGCATATGCACGGCATAGGCTTCCCAGTCGGTCGCCATATGGAAGACGCCGCCGAGCTTCAGCTTGCTTTTCACCAGCTCAGCGAAAGGCGGCTGCACGATACGACGTTTATTATGACGCGCTTTATGCCACGGATCAGGGAAAAACAGTTGCACCATATTCAGCGAGTTATCCGGGATCATGGTATGCAGCACTTCCACCGCATCGTGACACATTACGCGCAGGTTTTGTACGCCTTCTTCTTCCGCGGAAGCCAGACAAGCGCCAACGCCCGGGGAGTGTACTTCAATGCCGAGGAAATTCTGTTCCGGTTTGGCTTTCGCCATCGCCACCAGCGAGGCGCCCATCCCGAAGCCAATTTCTAAGGTGACCGGCGCGTCACGGCCAAACAGGGCGGCGAAATCGAGCGGCGCATCGTTGAATTCAACGCCCATCACCGGCCAAATGTTATCCAGCGCATGCTGCTGCCCTTTCGTCAGGCGGCCCTGGCGACGGACGAAGCTACGAATACGGCGTAGCGGGCGACCGTTTTCATCGAATTCCGGAGAGATGACGTCGTTTTTCATAAAAGTTTGGTCTGCTTGTGAATGTGTTCGGAAAACGGGCATTATCCAAAGTTACCCGGCGGATGCAAGGGTTTACAGCCACTCGCCCTTATGCTGCAATCTGCCCCCCTGTAATCGCGATCCCGGAGCCGTAGCTTTGACTTTTCTCGCCACGCAATTTTCAGCCCAGGTTCTGGACTGGTACGACAAATACGGGCGTAAAACCCTGCCCTGGCAAATCGCCAAGACGCCCTACAAAGTATGGCTCTCCGAAGTGATGTTGCAACAAACCCAGGTGACCACGGTAATCCCCTATTTTGAACGCTTTATGGCGCGTTTCCCCACGGTGGTGGATCTCGCCAACGCGCCGCTGGATGAAGTGCTGCATCTGTGGACCGGTCTGGGCTACTACGCGCGGGCGCGCAACTTACATAAAGCCGCGCAGCAAGTCGCCACACTGCACGGCGGGGAATTCCCCCGGACCTTTGACGAAGTGGCGGCGCTACCCGGCGTCGGGCGCTCAACGGCGGGGGCGATTTTATCCCTTTCGCTCGGTCAGCATTATCCGATTCTCGACGGCAACGTGAAGCGCGTGCTCGCCCGCTGCTATGCTGTCAGCGGCTGGCCGGGGAAAAAAGAGGTGGAAAAACGGCTATGGGACATCAGCGAAGAGGTCACCCCGGCAGAGGGCGTCGAGCGCTTCAACCAGGCGATGATGGATCTCGGGGCAATGGTTTGCACCCGCTCGAAGCCGAAGTGCGAGCTGTGTCCGCTGAGCAACGGCTGCGTGGCCTACGCGAACCATTCATGGGCGGAATACCCGGGCAAAAAACCGAAGCAGACCCTCCCGGAACGCACCGGCTACTTCCTGCTGATGCAGCACGGCGACGAGGTGTTTCTTTCCCAGCGTCCGCCGGTGGGTCTGTGGGGCGGGTTGTTCTGTTTTCCGCAGTTTGCAGACGAAGCGGAGCTACGCGAGTGGCTGGCGCAGCGCCAGATAAAGGCCGATAATCTGACGCAATTAACCGCTTTTCGCCACACTTTCAGCCATTTCCACCTGGATATTGTGCCGATGTGGCTTACAGTGCACTCATCTGGCGCATGCATGGATGAAGGCAACGCACTCTGGTATAACTTAGCGCAGCCGCCGTCGGTCGGTCTGGCGGCCCCCGTGGAGCGCTTGTTGCAACAGCTAAAAGCCGGAGCGCCGGTATAAATTTTTCGGCTATCAAAGAGGATTAATTATGAGCAGAACCATTTTTTGTACCTTCCTGCAGCGTGAAGCGGACGGCCAGGATTTCCAGCTGTATCCGGGCGAGCTCGGAAAGCGTATTTACAACGAAATCTCCAAAGAAGCCTGGGCGCAGTGGCAGCACAAGCAGACCATGCTGATCAACGAGAAAAAGCTCAGCATGATGAACCCGGAGCACCGCAAACTGCTTGAGCAGGAGATGGTGCAGTTCCTGTTTGAAGGGAAAGACGTGCACATCGAAGGCTACACGCCGCCGGAAAAACAGTAAGGGCCCTGCGGCCTTTAAAAAAACAAACACAACACGCACGCCCGGAATGATGAAAAAATACTTAGCGCTCGCGCTGATTGCGCCGTTGCTCGTTTCGTGTTCCAGCTCCAATAAAAAAGGCGCCGAATACAACGAGGCCTGGGTCAAGGACACGAACGGATTCGATATTTTGATGGGCCAGTTCGCCCACAACATCGAGAACATTTGGGGGTACAACGAAGTCCTGCTCGCCGGGCCAAAGGACTACGTCAAGTACACCGACCAGTATCAAACCCGCAGCCACATCAACTTCGATGAAGGGACGATCACCGTCGAGACCATTGCCGGCACCGACCCTCGCGGACGACTGCGCCAGGCGATCATCAAAACCCTGTTGATGGGCGATGACCCCAACTCCATTGACCTCTATTCCGATGTCGATGACATCCAGATCTCCAAAGAGCCGTTCCTCTATGGCCAGGTGGTGGATAACACCGGGGCGTCGATTCGCTGGGAGTGGCGCGCCGCGCGCTTTGCCGACTATCTGCTGCAAACCCGTCTGAAGAGCCGCAACAACGGCCTGCGCGTGGTCTACAGCATCACCATTAACCTGGTGCCGAACCACCTCGACAAACGTGCGCATAAATACCTCGGCATGGTGCGTCAGGCCTCGCGTAAGTATGGGGTTGATGAGTCGCTGATCCTCGCGATTATGCAGACCGAATCCTCCTTTAACCCCTATGCGGTCAGCCATGCCGACGCCATGGGGCTGATGCAGGTGGTCCAGCACAGCGCCGGCAGAGACGTCTTCCGCTCCCAGGGTAAATCCGGCCTGCCAAGCCGCAGCTATCTGTTTGACCCGGCGAATAACATCGACACCGGTACCGCCTACCTGGCGATGCTGAACAATGTTTACCTCGCCGGCATCGATAACCCCACCTCGCGTCGCTACGCGGTGATCACTGCCTATAACGGCGGCGCCGGCAGCGTACTGCGGGTCTTCTCCAGCGATAAAGTGCAGGCGGCCAATATTATCAACAGCATGGCGCCAGGGGACGTCTACCAGACGCTGACCACCCGCCATCCGTCGGCGGAATCGCGCCGCTATCTGTACAAAGTTAATACGGCGCAGAAAAGCTACCGCCGTAAATAGCCCTCCTCCCGACTCCGGCCTCAGCCCCGCGCTGAGGCCGCGCTTATTCTCCGCCATACTCTGTAATATCTTTCGGTTTTCTGCGGCAGTTAACAGAAGCATTAAGCTAGTGAATGATAGAATCGCATCAAAATAACGGAATTAATGTTATTTTAAAAACATAACAAGCCCACATTCGTGAGGATAACTACATGAATCTTAAGCTGCAGCTCAAAATACTGTCGTTCCTGCAGTTCTGCCTTTGGGGGAGCTGGCTCACCACGCTTGGCTCGTACATGTTTGTCACGCTGAAGTTTGACGGCGCGGCAATCGGCGCAGTGTATAGCTCGCTCGGTATCGCCGCGGTGTTGATGCCGACGCTACTCGGCATCGTCGCCGATAAGTGGATCAGCGCCAAATGGGTATACGCCATCTGCCACCTGGTCGGCGCGTTAACGCTGTACCTCGCGGCGCAGGTCACCACGCCGGGCGAGATGTTCCTCGTGATCCTGCTTAACTCGCTGGCCTATATGCCGACGCTTGGCTTGATCAATACCATCTCCTACTACCGCCTGCAGTCGGCGGGGCTGGATATTGTCACCGATTTCCCGCCAATTCGTATCTGGGGCACCATCGGCTTTATCCTCGCCATGTGGGGCGTGAGCTTCTCCGGCTTTGAACTGAGCCATATGCAGCTGTACATTGGCGCGACGCTGTCGGTCCTGCTGACTCTGTTCACCCTGACGCTGCCGCATATTCCGGTCGCCAACGCCCAGCGCAATCAAAGCTGGACGGAGATGCTCGGCCTGAACGCTTTTGCGCTGTTTAAAAACAAGCGTATGGCTATCTTCTTTATCTTCTCGATGATGCTCGGCGCCGAGCTGCAAATCACTAACATGTTCGGTAACACCTTCCTGCACAGCTTCGATAAAGATCCGCTGTTTGCCGGCAGCTTTATCGTCGAGCACGCGTCAGTGCTGATGTCGATTTCGCAGATTTCCGAAACGCTGTTTATCCTGACCATCCCATTCTTCCTTAGCCGCTACGGCATTAAGAACGTGATGCTTATCAGTATTGTGGCGTGGATGCTGCGCTTCGGCCTGTTCGCCTTTGGCGACCCGACGCCGTTCGGCACTGTACTGCTGGTGCTGTCGATGATCGTCTACGGCTGCGCCTTCGACTTCTTTAACATCTCCGGTTCGGTGTTCGTTGAGAAAGAGGTGCGCCCGGAAATCCGCGCCAGCGCTCAGGGGATGTTCCTGATGATGACCAACGGCTTCGGCTGTATTCTCGGCGGGATGGTGAGCGGCAAAGTCGTCGAACACTTTACCGTCGAGGGGATCACTGACTGGCAGAGCGTGTGGCTGATTTTCGCCGGCTATTCGCTGGTGCTGGCCTTTGCCTTCGTGGCGCTGTTCAAATACAAACACGTCAGACAACCGACCGCCGCCCAGCAGAGCGTGTGATCGGCAAAAGTAAAACGCCCCGCCTGTTCGGCGGGGCGTTTTTTTATCCCTTCAGCACGTAGCCATACAGCCGCTTAATGCCGTCCGGATCCGTCTCGCTGTAAACCCCCTGCAGCTCCGGCGAGAAGCCAGGCAGCATATTGACTCCCTCCTCCAGCGCGAGGAAATAGCGCAGCACGGCGCCGCCCCAGACCTCGCCGGGCACCACGCACAGCACGCCCGGCGGATACGGCAGCGCCCCCTCCGCCGCGACGCGGCCTTCCGCCTCGCTCAGACGCACCAGCTCAACGTTGCCGCGAATAAACTCGTGGTTGGCATCCTGGGGATTCATCACCACCCTTGGGAAGCTCCGTTTACGGAACATCTCTTTTTGCAGGCTCTTCACGTCAAAGCTAACGTACAGATCGTGCATCTCCTGGCACAGCTCGCGCAGGGTATAGTCGCGATAACGCACCGGATATTTGTTATAGATGGTCGGCAACACATCGGCCAGCGGCGTATCCGCTTCAATATGCTGTTCAAACTGCCCGAGCATCGCTACCAGCTGCGCCATTTTTTCGGCACTTTCCGCCGGCGTCAGCAGGAACAGAATCGAGTTGAGATCGCACTTCTCCGGCACGATGCCGTTTTCACGCAGATAATGCGCCAGAATAGTCGCCGGAATGCCGAACTCACTGTACTCCCCACTCTCCGCGTCGATGCCCGGGGTGGTCAGCAGCAGCTTGCACGGGTCGACAAAATACTGGTCGTCCGCATAGCCCTCAAAACCATGCCAGCGCGCGCCCGGCTCGAAGCTGAAGAAGCGGCGCTCCCGGGCGATCGCCTCGGTCGGGTGATCCTGCCACGGGCGCCCCGCCACCATCGGCGGAATAAAGGGCTGGATCATCTTGCAGTTGGCGATGATCGCTTTGCGCGCCTCAATGCCCAGCGCCACACACTCGGCCCACAGGCGACGGCCGCTCTCACCTTCATGGATTTTAGCGTTGACGTCCAGTGCGGCGAACAGCGGATAGAACGGGCTGGTGGAAGCATGCAGCATAAAGGCGTTATTCAGCCGCTTGTGCGGACAGAAGCGCGCCTGGCCGCGCAGATGGTTATCCTTTTTATGGATCTGCGACGTCTGTGAGAAGCCGGCCTGCTGCTTGTGCACGGACTGGGTGACAAAAATACCCGGATCGTCGGGGGTCAGCTCCAGCAGCAGCGGCGAGCAGTCGGCCATCATTGGGATAAACTGCTCATAGCCCACCCACGCCGAGTCGAACAAGATGTAATCGCAGAGGTGGCCGATCTTATCCACCACCTGGCGGGCGTTATAGACCGTGCCGTCATAGGTTCCGAGCTGGATCACCGCCAGACGAAACGGGCGAGAGGCCGTGGCTTTCTCTGGCGACGCTTCGCGGATGAGATCCCGCAGGTAATGCTCATCAAAGCAGCGCTCGTCAATGCCGCCGATAAAGCCGAACGGATTGCGCGCAGCTTCCAGATAGACAGGCGTCGCTCCCGCCTGGATCAGCGCCCCGTGATGGTTTGACTTGTGGTTGTTGCGATCGAACAGCACCAGATCGCCGCGGGTCAATAGCGCGTTGGTCACGACTTTGTTGGCCGCCGAGGTGCCATTGAGGACGAAGTAGGTTTTATCCGCGTTGAACACCTTCGCAGCGAACTTCTGCGCGTGCTTGGCCGATCCTTCGTGGATCAGCAGATCGCCTAATTTCACATCGGCGTTGCACATGTCGGCGCGAAAGACATTTTCGCCAAAAAAGTCATAGAACTGACGGCCTGCAGGGTGCTTTTTGAAAAACGCCCCGTGCTGATGCCCCGGACAGGCAAAGGTGCTGTTATCCATCTCGACGTACTGGGTCAGGGTATTGAAAAACGGCGGCAGCAGACGCGCTTCATAATCACAGGCCGCCGCCTCCAGCTCCAGCCACTCCTGATCTTTACCGGCGATCACCGCCTGCACCCCCTCCGGCTTGTCGACCGCCGTCTCACTCAGCAGGTAGACCGGCAGGTTAAATCCGCTACGCCTGAGGAGAGTAAGGATGCCGCTGCGACTGTCGGCCACGGAGATGACGACTGCCGCCACATCGGTAAAATCGGTACTGTCCAGCGCCACAACGCGACGGTGGGTGGACAAGCGGGTGACCAGCTCGCAGCTGGCGGCAATGTGCATGGATTTCATAAGCGCAAATGCCCGTATCGGGAGTGTAAAAATCTCAGACAAGGGAGACCTTGCCCAACGATGTGTCCGGGTCTGACGGATTCAGCTCCGACCGCCGGACATCAGTAAAAGCAGACGCGTCCGATCTTACTGTTGCCCTACAGTGAGCATACGTGTCCTTCACCGCATGGTGAACAGAGGGGTAAGCGTAGCAAGATGAGGCAGCCCGCGCATCTGGGCGCGGCGTCGCTGGCGAGATAATGGCTGTGTCGTCATCGGCGGCCTCATATCAGGGAGGAGAAAATTCGCGCAATCATGGCACCTTTCCCGAACAGGCGCAAGATGAAAACCGTATGCACTTATATCACGGATACACAAGCTTTCCCGGTAAGTTAACGCCATAATAATGCGGTTATCAGGGATTTTTAACAGGAGTCAGCGTGGTTACAGGACCTTTTATTAACGCCAGCGCGGTGCTGGTCGGCGGTGTGCTGGGCGCCTTACTCAGCCAACGGTTGCCGGAACGGATCCGCACCGCAATGACCTCTATTTTTGGCCTGGCGTCATTGGGCATCGGCATTTTACTGGTCATTAAGTGCGCCAATCTGCCGGTGATGGTGCTGTCGACCCTGGTGGGGACGCTGCTCGGCGAAATATGCAATATGGAAAAAGGCATCAATACGCTGGTCAGTAAACTCCAGCAGTTGATGTCAGCGAAAGGCAAGAAAAAGGCTTCGGCTCATGAGTCTTATATTCAGAGCTATGTGGCGATTATCGTCCTGTTCTGCGCCAGCGGCACCGGCGTCTTCGGCGCCATGCGCGAAGGGATGACCGGCGACGCCAGCATTCTGATTGCCAAAGCGTTTCTCGACTTTTTCACCGCCACCATCTTCGCCTGCACCCTGGGCATTGCCGTCGCCGCCATCAGCGTACCGATGCTGCTTATCCAGCTGACTCTTGCAGCCTGCGCGGCGCTCATTATGCCGCTTACCACACCGATGATGCTGGCGGATTTCAGCGCCGTCGGCGGCATGCTGCTGGTGGCCACCGGGCTGCGCATCTGCGGGATAAAAATGTTTGCCGTAGTGAATATGCTGCCTGCGCTGGTGCTGGCGATGCCAATTTCCGCGGCCTGGACGCTGTTTTTTGCCTGAAAACGCGTGCTTTTAGCGCAATGTGGTGATAGATTGTTCAGTCTGCTGCAAAACAGATAAATTTCGTTGACGAGGCGCGGCGATTACGGTTTAATGCGCCCCGTTGCCCGGATAGCTCAGTCGGTAGAGCAGGGGATTGAAAATCCCCGTGTCCTTGGTTCGATTCCGAGTCCGGGCACCACTATTTAAAGAACCCGCCCAAAAGGCGGGTTTTTGCTTTTCTGCATACGGACTCTCCATCGAACAACGCTAACCCGTGATTTCCCTGCTGCGCTTTTCTCCTGGCCAGCCCGCTGCCACTTAACGACAAGCGCAGGCCTATTCTCCATAGAATCTTTTCGCAAATACATTTTCAGATATCAGATAACACACTGATTAAAATCGCCATTTTCCCGCTAAAAGCGGCTAGAAACGCCCTTTTCTGGAAATCGATCCGCCCAGGTGGCTGCCCTGCTTTCCCTCCAGATGGCCAAATAGCATCTTATATTCCATTTTGCGCTAAATGACAGAGAAATATTCTTTAAATAACCGTTTTCACAGCTCTAGCATGCAAAAATATCTTAAACGAGTGGGTAAATGGTTATGTCACTGTTTCATTCCGTGAGCGACCTGATCGGTCATACTCCCCTGCTCCAGTTGCACAAACTGGATACCGGGCCCTGCAGTCTGTTTTTAAAACTGGAAAATCAGAACCCCGGCGGGTCAATTAAAGATCGGGTTGCGCTGTCGATGATTAATGAAGCCGAGCGCCAGGGAAAACTGGCGCCCGGGGGAACGATTATCGAAGCCACCGCCGGCAATACCGGCCTCGGTCTGGCGCTGATTGCGGCGCAGAAAAATTACCGCCTGATCCTGGTGGTGCCGGACAAAATGAGCCGCGAGAAAATCTTTCACCTTCGGGCGCTGGGCGCGACGGTGCTGCTCACCCGCTCCGACGTCAATAAAGGCCACCCGGCCTACTACCAGGATTATGCCCGCCGCCTTGCCGATGAAACGCCGGGCGCCTTTTATATCGACCAGTTTAATAACGACGCCAATCCGCTGGCCCATGCCACCTCCACTGCGCCGGAGCTTTATCAGCAGCTGGAGGGCGACATCGACGCCATCGTCGTCGGCGTCGGCTCCGGCGGCACGCTGGGTGGGCTTCAGGCCTGGTTTGCTGAGCACTCGCCGAAAACGGAATTTATTCTCGCCGATCCGGCGGGTTCGATCCTTGCCGATCAGGTCGATACCGGACGCTACGGCGAAACGGGATCCTGGCTGGTCGAAGGGATCGGCGAAGATTTTATCCCGCCGCTGGCCAGGCTGGAGGGGGTACATACCGCGTATCGCGTCAGCGACTGCGAAGCATTCCACACCGCGCGCCAGCTGCTGCAGGTCGAAGGAGTGCTGGCCGGCTCTTCCACCGGCACCCTGCTCAGCGCCGCGCTGCGCTACTGCCGGACGCAAAGCCGTCCGAAGCGGGTGGTGACCTTCGCCTGCGACAGCGGCAATAAATACCTGTCCAAAATGTTCAACGACGACTGGATGCGCCAGCAAGGACTGATCGCCCGCCCCGAACAGGGCGATCTCAGTGATTTTATCGCCCTGCGCCATGACGAAGGCGCTACCGTCACGGCCGCGCCGGACGACACCCTGGCCGCGGTCTTTACCCGCATGCGGCTGTATGACATCTCCCAACTGCCGGTACTGGAGGATGGCCGCGTGGTCGGCATCGTCGATGAGTGGGATTTGATCCGCCACGTACAGGGCGATCGCCAACGCTTCTCCCTGCCGGTCAGCGAAGCGATGAGCCGCCATGTTGAAACTCTCGATAAGCGTGCGCCAGAGAGTGAACTGCAGGCCATTCTCGATCGCGGTCTGGTGGCGGTGATCGCTGACAACACGCGTTTTCTTGGCCTGGTCACCCGCAGCGATGTATTGACCGCCTGGCGTAACCGAGTCGCACAATAAGGAATTTTTTATGTCATCTATCCACACCCTGAGTGTACATAGCGGAACCTTCACCGACAGCCATGGCGCAGTGATGCCGCCGATTTATGCCACCTCCACTTTTGCTCAGCCAGCGCCGGGGCAGCATACCGGTTATGAATATTCCCGCAGCGGGAATCCCACCCGTCACGCGCTGGAGACGGCGATCGCCGACCTGGAAAACGGCACGCGCGGCTACGCGTTCGCCTCCGGGCTGGCCGCCATCTCCACCGTGCTGGAGCTGCTGGATAAGGACAGTCATCTGGTGGCGGTCGATGATGTGTATGGCGGCACTTACCGCCTGCTGGAAAACGTTCGCCGCCGTAGCGCTGGTCTGCAGGTGAGCTGGGTGAAACCCGACGACCTGGCGGGAATTGAAGCGGCGATCCGCCCCGATACGCGCATGATCTGGGTGGAAACGCCCACCAACCCGCTGCTGAAGCTCGCGGATCTCAGCGCCATCGCCGCCATCGCGCGCCGCCATAACCTGATCAGCGTCGCCGATAACACCTTTGCTTCGCCGGCGATCCATCGCCCGCTGGAGCATGGGTTTGATATTGTGGTGCACTCCGCGACCAAGTACCTCAACGGCCATTCCGATGTCGTCGCCGGCCTGGCGGTGGTTGGCGATAACTCCGAGCTCGCGGAAAAGCTTGGCTATCTGCAGAATGCGGTAGGCGGCGTGCTTGACCCGTTCAGCAGCTTCCTGACGCTGCGCGGCATCCGTACCCTGGCGCTGCGGATGGAGCGCCACAGCGCGAACGCGCTGCAGCTCGCCGAATGGCTGGAACAGCAGCCGGAAGTGGAGCGAGTCTGGTTTCCCTGGCTGGCTTCGCACCCGCATCATCAGCTGGCGCGCCAGCAAATGGCCCTGCCCGGCGGCATGATTTCGGTGGTGGTGAAGGGCGATGAAGGTTACGCCGAGCGCATCATCAGCAAGCTGCGCTGGTTTACGCTTGCGGAGAGCCTGGGCGGCGTGGAGAGTCTGGTGAGCCAGCCCTTCAGCATGACCCATGCCTCGATCCCGCTGGAGAAACGCCTGGCGAACGGTATCACACCGCAGCTGATCCGCCTGTCGGTGGGGATCGAAGATCCCAACGATCTGATTGCCGACTGGCAGCAGGCGCTGCGGGCGGAGTGATTATTCCGACGCGCGGATCGTTGTCAGCGCGTCGGCCATTCCCTGCTGAAGGTGGGCGATAAACTGCGTCAGCTTCGGCAGGGGCCGACGATCCTGGCGCCAGAGCAGATGCACAGGCCGCGGCTGCGGAGTCCACGCCTCCAGCACCCGAACCAGGCTGCCGCTGGCCAGCGCATCGGCCAGCAGTACCTCCGGCTGCATCAGCAGCCCGGCCCCGGCGATCGCCGCCTGGCGCAGCGCGTAGCCATCGTTGCAGCGCAAAACCGCATCGCGTTTCCAGCGCACTTCTCCCTCTACGCCCGGCAGCCGCCACTCGTTGCGGGCGGTCCAGACCGTATGGGACAGACAGAGATGATCGGCGAGATCTTCCGGCCTGCCGGGCGTTCCGTAACGCGCCAGATAAGCCGGCGCGGCGCAGATCACCATCCGATACGGCGCCAGGTAGCGAGCCACCAGATCCTCCTGATGGATCTCGCCGATACGGATCGCCAGATCGAACCCCTCATCCACCAGATCGACCATCCGGTTAGTCAGATCCAGTTCCACCCGGACCGCAGGCCAGGCCTGCAGGAAGGTGGCGGTCAGGGGCGCGATCACGCTGGCGCCGAACGAGGTGGGAGCGCTCACCCGCAGGGTGCCGGCCGGCGCCAGCCGCAGCCGCTCGACCGCGCTTTCGGCGATGGAGACCTGCTCCATCACCCGTTTCGCTTCGTCAAAATAGACTCGCCCGGCGTCGGTGAGGCTCTGGCGTCGGGTGTTACGCTCCAGCAGACGCGTCGCCAGCTGGCTTTCCAACTGGGCGATATATTTCCCAACCATCACCGCCGACAGCCCCAGGCGCGACGCCGCCCCGGTAAAGCTGCCGCACTCCACCACGGCAATAAACGTCTCCATCCCTCGTAATTTGTCCATATTGCTAACCTCTGGTTAGTAATGTTCTAACTTTTAGCCAGTTTATCCGAGATTACTTTTATTAAAAAATAGCCTCTCACCTCATCAGGAGTCTGCCATGAAAATTATCGTTATCGGTGCCAGCGGCACCATCGGTCGCGCGGTCAGCGAAGAACTGAGTCAGAGACATGAGGTTATCCGCGTCGGCCGCACCCGGGGAGATTATCAGGTGGATATCACCTCGCAGGAGAGCGTCGAGGCGCTATTTGCCCAAACGGGTGAAGTAGATGCCATCGTCTCCACCACCGGCAATCTGCACTTTGGGCCGTTAAGCACCATGACCGACAGCCAGTTCAACCTCGGACTGCAGGACAAGCTGCTGGGACAAATTCGCCTGGCGCTGGTCGGCCAGCATTTTCTGCGCGACGGGGGGTCGATTACCCTGGTCAGCGGTATTGTCGCGCAGGAACCCATTGCTCAGGGGGTCAATGCCACGACGGTCAACGCCGGTCTGGAAGGCTTTGTCCGCGCCGCCGCCTGCGAACTGCCGCGCGGGATCCGCATCAACCTCATCAGCCCCACCGTGCTCAGCGAGTCGCTGGCGGCCTACGGCGATTTTTTCCCGGGCTTCCCCAGCGTTCCCGCCGCCGCCGTGGCGCAGGCCTATCGCCGCAGCATTGAAGGCGTTCAGACCGGCCGCATCTACCCGGTCGGCTACTAGCCTGTGCCGGCCCGCCGGGGCCGGCGCTTACATCAGGCCGTCGTTGCAGGTACACTGACGGCTGATTGTCTCCGGCCGAAAAACTGATGTTGAAAAAATTATCCTTAATTATCCCGCTACTGGCGCTTATCGCGCTGCTGGTCTGGTGGTTCACCCCGCATTACACCGAGGAAGATGAAGCTTACTACCGGGCGGTATTTTGCATAATCGATCATGACGACAGCCGCCAGTTCCTCCACGATATGCAGAATATCGTCGAGGGGGGAAATTCTGACTATGCGCTGCATAAAACCCATTACCTTCCGGCGCTGGGGCAGCGGATGCTGGATACCTGGCGCCAGCTCAGCCCGCAGGAACAGCAGGTGCTGCGTCAGGACAAGCAGCGCTGCGGCGAGATATTGCGCGAAAAACAACAGGGGAAATCATCCTGACGAGTTGGCAAAATTGCAGCATATCGCCAGCGTCGAATAAGATTGTGCTGTTGATGACCGGATCGCTGTCACAAAATATCCGGTCGTCGTCGCGTCACAGTACGACGTTTTTTCTGCGGCGGAATACGATAAAAAGTAGTTGATCTGGTACGAACTAACTCTTATTTTGCTTCACAGTTTTCAAAATGAGATAAAACTGATGCCTGTCATTATTGCCAGTAGTGTTAAAGAAGCCAAAGCGTTAATTAACGGTGGAAAATACAGGGAAATTATTCTTAACTTCGATATTGATGCCGATGACTTTTTCTCTCTCGCCAGCCATTCCGCCGGAACTAAAATCTCCATCGCCGACCGCAACGATCGCTCTCCGGTAGAATCAGCAAAATAATTAACCCGCGAGGGACGTCTATGTGGTTGTTTATTGGAACCTTTGCGCTGGCTTTTCTCGCAGCGCTGATGCTGGTCTGGCTCGATGACCGGATCGCCGAAACGGATTGACCCTGCGCTGGACGTTAACGTCACGCAGGGCTGCGCGCCGCCGAAAAGCAGCGCACAGCAGAGACGTTACAGGGAGGCCGCCAGCCGCTCAACGGCCGTCAGCAATCCGGCTTCTGACACCGTGGAGTAAGAAAGACGCAGGGTACGGGTATCCGGCTTATCGTGATAGAACGCTTCACCCGGGACGTACACCACGCCGTTTTCCAGCGTTTTCTTCATCCATTCCATGGTATCGAACGGATAGCGGAAACGCGCCCACAGGAACATCCCCCCCTGCGGGCGGCTGAATTCCAGGTGCTCGCCAAGGCGGCTTTCCAGCGCATCGGCCAGCGCCACGCACTTCTTGCGGTAGTCTTCGCGAATCAACGCAATCTGGTTATCCAGCCGGTTCAGACTGAGGTATTCCGCAGTGATCACCTGCGACAGCATATTGGTATGCAGATCCGCCGCCTGCTTCACAATCACCGTCTGCTGCGCCAGCCAGTCCGGCATGACGATCCAGCCGATACGCATCCCTGGCGCGAGGATTTTCGAAAAAGTCGAGGTGTAAACCACCTGATCTTCACAGCCCAGCTCGACAGCATGCTGATAGAGCGGGCGTCTAACGGCGTCTGTAAAGCTAATTTCGCCGTAGGGATCGTCTTCCAGAATGACGAAATCATATTTTTTCGCCAGCTCAACCAACCGGCGACGACGCGCCTCGCTCAGCGTTTTGCCGCCGGGATTGCCGAACGTCGGCACCAGGTAAACAGCTTTGACGCGGGTGGTCTCCAGCAGGTCGGCCAGCTGCTCCACCAGCATCCCGTCATCGTCGGTGTCAACGCTGAGAATATTGGCCTGCGCCAGCTGAAATACCTGCAGCGCCGCCAGATAAGTGGGACGCTCAACGACGATAGTATCGCCCGGATCGAGCAGCGTACGGGCAACGATATCCAGCGATTGCTGCGAGCCGGAGGTGATATAGACCTGGGCGGCTGAACAGGCGACGCCACGGGAGTGGCAAATTTCACTCACCGCCTGGCGCAGCGGCGGGTAGCCTTCCGTCAGACCGTACTGGAATGCGTCATTAAAACGCTCGCTCATCACCTTCTGCACCGCCAGCTCCAGGCCTTCGGTATCAAACAGTTCCGGGGCCGGAATGCCGCCGCCAAGCGAAATCACGCCGGGCAGTTTACTGTGCTTGAGAAGTTCGCGGACGGCGGAGGGCTTGAGTTCACCCGCGCGGGCGGCGAGACGCCGATCGTGCATACTATTTTCCTTTTCTGTCTTGTTGTTGTGTTAATTATCTTGGCTTTGTTGCAGGTGCTCCCCGGCGGCGCTTACCATGCCGGGGCTATCCTTTTCAGTACGTTGTCACCCGGACAGGGGTATGCCGCTACCCGGGTTTCGTACGTCATGCTTTGTCTTTCAAAACGATTAACGGCTCGATATCGCTCTCTTTTTTCACCACCAGCGACGAATCGCCGCGCAGGCAGGTACCGCCGTAGTTACCGCCGACGGTAAATGTGCACACCTGAATGTACTTACCGTCCACTTTCGGCAGGCACCACAGCTGCTGGTAGATATTCTTGCGATCGACAAACTGGCCGCTGGTCTTATCCAGAAGTTCATCCTGAGGGCCGATCAGGTCGATATTGTTCCCGCAGCGCCCGGAAATAGGCTTCACCGCATAGCCAGTTTTCGCCAGCTCGTCGTTAACCTCAAAATCGGTATCCAGCAGATAGCGATGATGCGGGAACAGCGACCACAGCACCGGCAGAATGGCTTTGTTGCCGGGGATCACCGTCCACAGGGGTTCGAATACCAATACTTCAGGACGCAGCAGGACGTCAATCAGCCGCACCCCATTCTGCGGATGTCCGGTACGAATCGGTACCGCCGCGTACTCCTCGGCGCTGACTTCGCGCACCTGCTCAATGGCGGTTTCCCATGCCCAGGTTTTCCAGACGCAGTTGACCAGCCGCCCGTCGGCGTCGATCAGCTGACCGGCAGCGTCCCAGCGCAGCTCATCAAGGCCAAAGAGAATTTTGCTCTCAAAACCGGCCTGGGTCAGCGAACGCTGAATAAACTGCGCGTGGTAGTTCTCTTCCAGATCCTTGTCCTGCATGATGTGGACGAAGGGCCGCGCCCGGCTGTGTTTCCACGCCCCCGCCAGCTCATCGAGCAGACCTTCCGCCGGATTGTGGCCGGTGCCGTAGTAGCCCTGCTTCAGCCACTGTTCGAGGATCAGCCCGCCTTCGGTATGGCAGGAAGCGGAATCGGCATTGTACTCGTACACCTTCAGCCCGCGCTCGTCCATGCAAAAATCCATGCGCCCGGTGATCATATGATGACGGCGGCGCTGCCACGAGAGGCGCAGACGAGGCCAGAGAATTTTCGGAATATCGAACAGCGCCAGCAGGTTGTCATCCTTCATCACCTTATCGGTGGCGTGCAGATACATCAGGTGCAGCTCGTTGGTGGCTTTGATCAGCTCCTGTTCGGCACTTTCGCTGATGGTGAAATACTGATAGGGATCCTGGTTGATGAAATGACCGTTGGCTGCCACGTAGGCTTTCTGCAGCGGGTCTTTCTCGTTCAGCCATTTACCGCGAAACTGGCCGTTGTTTGGCAGCCGCGCGCCTTTGATGGCCATCGCCTCGCCCGGCAGCACCGGCTGCGGCAGGCTGTGTTCGGTATCGGCGGTCTGGATCATCCAGCCTAAAATTTCGGTATCGGCAAAGGTATCTTTGATGGTGTACCGGCCGTCGTTGACCTCGAGGGTCAGCTCGCGGGTCCACTGCTGGCCCTGCGGCAGCGGCGAGTGAATCACGTTCTGCTCGGCGATACGCACCTTATTGCCGACAAGCTGGGTGATCACCGCCACATGGCCGGTGTGCTTAAACTCGCCCCCCTTCTGCCAGATCAGCAGCGAACCAGCGATAGGCGGACGGCGGGAGCCGTTGGCGAAGGCCTGCAGCGGCAGAATATTGTCATTGACCACTTCGCGCAGGAAACGCAGGGAGAAGATTTCATAAGCCATCCCCACATCGGTGAAGACAAAGCCATAGGTCAGGAACAGAAAGCGGCGCGCAAACTCCACGCACTGCCATTTATGCCCCATATACTCATTACCGATGTAGCTGCGAAACGTCGCGTCATCCGGGTAGTCCTGCGGATTTAAGCTACTGTAATTCGATGAATAAATCGCTACGCCACCGGGTGCATAGCCTAACAATGTCCCAAACGGGGCGTCACTGCTTGTCGATCCTTTGCTCATTTAGCCTGACCTCAAATTAATGCAGCCCGGGCAGTTGGCGAAACAAAACTCCCTCTTCTTATCCTGCCGCAGGCACTTACCAGACAGAGGTGTAACGATGATACCACTCATTCGTTTCGCTAATCGTGCCGTTAAGGAAAATAACCCTGCAGCCGGAAACAAAAGTGATATCGTTATCGGTGATATAACAAAAAAACAACGCAACATCAGGAGTCGACAATGAGCACACCCTCGCATCTGAATGCCCAACCGCTGGTCTGGGGACACGGCCCGCGGACGTTTGAGGTGTTCCTTGAGCCCACCTGCCCCTACTCTGTCCGCGCGTTTAATAAACTCGACGATCTGCTCGATGAGGTCGGCGCCGATAACGTGACCATCAAGATACGCCTGCAGTCGCAGCCGTGGCATCTGTTCTCCGGGGTTATCGTCCGCTGCATCCTCGCCGCGTCCACCCTGCCGCACGGCAGAGAGCAGGCGCATAAGGTGATGCAGGCCGTGGCCGACCATCGGGAAGAGTTTGAGTTTACCGATCACTGCAGCGGGCCGAATATGAACGCCACGCCGCAGCAAATCATTGAGCGCATTGAACGCTACAGTCACGTGCTGCTGGGGGCCGCCTTTGCCCGCCCGGAGCTGCAGGACGTGATCAAGTGGCACAGTAAATACGCCCGTCAGAACGGCATCCATGTCTCGCCGACCTTTATGGTCAACGGCCTGGTGCAGCCGGATCTGGGCAGCGGCGATGATGTCAGCGTGTGGGCCGCGCGGATTATGGCCTGAGGTCACCTGCTACACTTTTTGTACATCCACGAAAAAGGCAAACCAGCATGTCAGAGCAAAACTACCAGCCACCAAAAGTGTGGGAATGGAAGCAAAACAGCGGCGGCGCGTTCGCCAACATCAACCGTCCCGTTTCCGGCGCGACTCATGAACGCGTCCTGCCGGTGGGAACCCATCCGCTCCAGCTATACTCACTCGGCACGCCCAACGGCCAGAAGGTGACGATCATGCTGGAAGAGCTGCTGGCGCTGGGCGTCAGCGGCGCGGAGTACGACGCCTGGCTGATACGCATTGGCGAAGGGGATCAGTTTTCCAGCGGCTTTGTCGAGATCAACCCGAACTCGAAGATCCCGGCCCTCAGCGACCATTCCACCACGCCGCCGACCCGGGTATTTGAGTCCGGCAACATTCTTCTCTATCTGGCGGAAAAATTTGGTTTCTTCCTGCCGAAAGATCCTGCCGGTCGCACCGAAACCCTCAACTGGCTGTTCTGGCTGCAGGGCGCGGCGCCGTTCCTCGGCGGCGGCTTCGGCCACTTCTATAACTATGCGCCAGTGAAGATCGAGTACGCGATCGACCGCTTTACGATGGAAGCCAAACGCCAGCTCGACGTGCTGGACAAACAGCTCGCCCGCGGTCGCTATGTGGCCGGCGAGGAGTACACCATCGCCGATATGGCTGTCTGGCCGTGGTATGGCAACGTAGTGCTGGGCAATGTCTATAACGCGGCGGAGTTCCTCGACGCCGGGAGCTATAAAAACGTGCTGCGCTGGGCGCAGGATGTCGGCAACCGCCCGGCCGTCAAGCGCGGACGCATCGTCAACCGCACCAACGGCCCGCTCAATGAGCAGCTGCATGAGCGCCATGACGCCCGCGACTTTGACACCCAAACGGAAGATAAGCGCCAGGCGTAAGGTCTTCACCCTTTCCCGTTGACGGGAAAGGGTTCCCACTACAGGACGGTTCCGCCTGCGAAGCCGTCCTGTTTAGCTTTCCAGCCGATAGCCCGCCAGAAAATAGCGCATCGCCATACCCGACCCACCTTCTTTGAAGAAATCCATCACCATATCCCTGTCCAGGCCATAGCGACGGGTGAGGATCCCCGCTTCCCAGGCGCTGAGCTGGCGGTCGCCGGTTTTTTCAAACATGCGGTGCGAGTAGCCGAGCACAAACCCGCGTTTATAGTCGGCGCAAAAATTCGCCGCATGCGCGGCGGTGTCAGCATAGGATGCCTGTAGCCCCGCCATTAAGCCTTTGCCAAAATGATTTTCCATCGCGCCCTCCCAATCGTTATATAATAAATTATATAGCGTTTTTTTGAGCGAGCGGTAGCGCTATTTATGACGGTTGCGCTAGCGTAAATACTTCTCAAACCATGCCAGCGTGCGTTGCCAGGCCAGATCAGCCGCAGCCCGATCGTAGCGCGGCGTGGAATCATTATGAAAGCCGTGATTCACGCCCTGATAGAAATAGGCCTCGTAGACTTTATGGTGTTCCTTCAACGCCTGTTCATAGGCAGGCCAGCCTTCATTAATGCCGCTATCGAGGCCGGCATAGTGCAGCAGCAGCGGTGCTTTAATTTTATCAACCTCCTTCAGCGGCGGCTGGCGACCGTAAAACGGCACCGCGCAGGCCAGCTCCGGGATAGCCACCGCCGCCGCGTTGCTGACGCCGCCGCCGTAGCAAAAACCGGTGATACCGACCTTCCCCGTCGCCTGTGGATAGTTCGCCATAAACGCGACCGCCGCAAAAAAATCATTCATCAGCTTCACGGGATCGACTTTCTGCTGTAGGGCGCGGCCTTCATCATCATTCCCCGGATAGCCGCCGACGGCGCTCAGGCCATCCGGCGCCAGCGCGATATACCCCGCTTTCGCTACCCGCCGGGCTACATCTTCAATATAGGGGTTCAGGCCGCGGTTCTCATGCACCACCACCACAGCGGGCGCTTTGTCGGCTATTTTTGTCGGCGTCACCAGGTAAGCCCGCACTTCGCCGTGACCGTCAGGAGAGGGATAATGAATATACTCCGGGCGGATATCCGGGTCGGTGAACGGTACCTGCTCTGCCAGGGCATAGTCGGGCTTCAGCAGATTAAACAGCGCCAGCGCGGTCATCCCGCCGACAGTATATTTCCCCGCCAGCTGGAGAAACTCGCGTTTACTGATTTTGCCGTGGGCATAGTAGTCATAATACTCGAGCAACTGCTGCGGGAAATCTTTGGCCGTTAATCGCGTCATCACCCTGCCTCCGTTGTTAAGCGCTCTTTAAGCAAAGCAGAAGCCCGGACATACGCCAGCCCAGAAAAGCATTAAACGGGGAGAAACAGCCCAGCGGCTAACACCGCCGGGAGAGAAGGGATCAGTGTTTCACTTTGGTCAGACGATCAAGGTAGCCCATCACAAAGGCCGAAAGCACGAAGGTCAGGTGGATAATCACGTACCACATCAGCTTATTGTCCGGGACGTTTTTCGCATCCATAAACACCCGCAGCAGGTGAATAGAGGAGATCGCCACGATGGAGGCGGCAACCTTATTTTTCAGCGAAGTCGCGTCCATTTTGCCCAGCCAGCTGAGTTTTTCTTTACCCTCGTTAATATCCAGCTGCGAGACAAAATTTTCATACCCGGAGAACATCACCATCACCAGCAAACCGCCCACCAGGGTCATATCCACCAGCGACAGCAGGGTCAGAATCATATCCGACTCGCTGACGCTAAAAATATGCGGCAGTATGTGGAAGATCTCCTGAAAAAATTTGATGGTCAGCGCAATCAGACCGAGCGAGAGGCCAAAATAAACCGGCGCCAGCAGCCAGCGCGAGGCGTACATAGCATTTTCCAGAAAGCGTTCCATAAGATCCTGTCAGTTAACATAAACGGCCGCCATTATATCGCAACAGGGTAACGCTTATGCAACATCAGCCGCCAGCGTCATCTGCAGGCGGCCAGAAACGGTTTCTTTAAAGTATGACCTCAAAGTCCTGCAAAGCGGAGTAGCCCTCGCTTTGTAGGCCAACCATTGAAGCAGCCAGCAGGCCAAATTTCGCGCCGACCCATTTTCCCTTCCCGGCAGCAAAACAAAGAGGAACCTTCCGCCACTCCTCCTCGGCTCGCCAGGAAAATTGACACAGGCCGCCTTCGCCTACGGCCACCTGCAGCTGACACTTGCCGCACTTAAGCTCAGCAAGAACCTGACGAGTTTCGCGCACCACGCCCGCATCGCTCATCCAACCGTGTCGCCACACGAGCCGGTAACTCCCTTGCCCAAACTCCACCAGCAAAGCGGCGTAGCGTTCGCCGTATACGATCAGGCCTCCGGCATCACCGTCCTGAGCGGCATATAACGTTACGCTTGTTTTCGCGCTAAAAGTTAGCGCCGGGAATTTCTGCAGCAACAGCTGCGGCGCCCAGTATAACGCTCTCTGTCCATCGACTTCGGATAATGGGACGCAGCGTAATCGAAGTTCGCCTTCCGCCGGCAGCAGCCACTCAGGGCTGGGGTTAGCCTGCCACTGCCACTGTATTCCCGGTTGGCCTTGCGCAAAATAGTCGCTGGTTTGCGGCGCCATTGCCGGTGAAGGCGTTAACCCTTTAGGACGCGGCCAACGTAAAACCGGCTGTCCGACGCCGCAGTTGCCAATCTGCTCACCGATACGCGGCCAGCCATCGTTACCCCAGGACATCGGCTGGAGGTGAACCACGCGGCCATAGAGGTGTAAGTCCTGGAAATGAACAAACCAGCATTCGCCCTCCTCACCCTCCACCCAGCCGCCCTGATGTGGTCCATTTATCGAGGTGTTTCCCTGGAAAAGCACGTTTTTGGCTTCCCAGGGCCCCGTCATCTGGCGCGCGCGCAGTACCGTCTGCCAGCCATTTTCAACCCCGCCCGCAGGAGCAAAGATGTAGTACCAACCGGCGCGTTGATAAACCTTTGGCCCCTCAAGGGTAGGTAAATCGCAGCAGCCGTCATAGATAATCTGCCCTTCGCCCAGCAATTCGCTGGCGTCCGGCGCCATCGCAAACAACTGCAGTTTATGCTTGATGCCGCTGCGGCTATGGGCGAAGGCATGTACCAACCAGGCCTGACCATTGTCGTCCCAGAACGGGCAGGGATCTATCCAACCTCTGGCCTCGCGCAGGCAGTGCGGAGCGCTCCATTCCCCCCACGGATCCTCGGTATGGCAGATAAAAATACCTTCATCTGGCGTGCTGAAGCAGACCCACAGCTTGCCATCGTGCCAGCGAATCGACGGCGCCCATACGCCCTTACCCGGCTGATACCGGTCATAACCAGGTAGCGGCAGTTCATCCATAACGTGGTTGATGATAGTCCAATTAACCAGGTCCGTTGAATGCAGGATCGGTAAAGCGGGCACATGGTTAAAACTGGAAGAGACCATAAAGAAATCATCGCCTACGCGCACGATATCCGGGTCGGAATAATCGGCGCATAAGATAGGATTCTGGTATTCAGAAGTGGTCATATTTCGCATCTCCTCAGGCCTTTTCCGGAACGGTGTTTAGCGGCAAATGCGTCTCTGAATGCCCCTGCTGCTGACGCATGGACAGCTCGCGCTGAATTGTCTGCATCATTTTGTCATCCAGCTTATAGAAACGCGCCAGCCACCACAGGAGCAGGTAAGATAGTGATGGACCGAGGGTTAACAGCCCCACAATTCCCATTGTCGCCAGCGGAGTCTGCGCCGTTACGCCCGCCTGATAGCCAAATAGCCCAAGCGAAAAACCTACGGCGGCGCCAGCAACCGCCATGCCCATTTTCAAAGCAAACAGATTACCGGAATAGGATAATCCCGTGATGCGACGGCCAAACTTCCATTCGCCATAATCGGCAGCGTTGGCCATCATGTTCCATTTAAACGGCTGGTACATCTGATGGAAGAAGCCGACCAGGAAGTATAAAGGGAACACCACCGGCAGCCAGGTCGGCGGCACAAAGAACATTACGACGCCAACCAGGACCAGCAGGAGGTTGATATTTTTAAACAGCGATACCGCGCGATAGCGCTTGGCCAGCCATCCGGCGGCGATGCTGCCGATAATCGTGCCAACGACGCTGGTGGAAACAAAAGCTGATTTCATGGCCGTTCCCGCCGCTGACTCCACACCGCCTAACATCAGGTAGGTTGCATAATAGAGCGTGGCGGCGCTGCGCATAACCCCGGCCATACTGGAGAAAAAAGTAATTATCGCCACAATACGCCACTGGTCATTCGCCAGCAGCTGACGGAGGTCTTCGCGTATGCTCCCCTGCTGTTCAACAGCTGGAGCCACGCGTTCTTTGGTAGAGAAGAAGCAAAAAGCCAGCATTACAATAGCGATCGCGCCCATGATTCCCATTGTCGCCTGAAAACCAAACTGCTTATTTTCTTTACCGAAAAAATCCACCAGGAACAGGGTTGCGACAGAAACCATCAGACCGGCCAGAGATGAGATCGTAAAACGATATGACTGGGCTGAAAGGCGATCCTTCTCATCACGCGTAATGACTCCGCCCAATGCGCAGTAGGGAATATTGATAAAGGTGTAACACAGCATGAGTAAGGTGTAGGTCAGGTAGGCATAAACCAGTTTACCCGATGCGCCAAATTCCGGAGTCGTGAAGGTCATTACCGCCAGCACGGCATAAGGTACGGCAAACCAGATAAGCCACGGGCGAAAATGGCCCCAGCGGGTCTTTACACGGTCTGCAACAATGCCGGTTAGCGGATCGGTAATCGCATCCAGAACCCGCGTCACCAGGAACATCACTCCGACTGCGGCAGCAGAAAGCCCGTAAATATCCGTATAAAACCATGTCAGAAACATGGTTACCGAAGAGTAAACGATACCGCAGGCTGCATCCCCCATGCCATATCCCAGCTTCTCCGCAAATGACAGTTTATTATCGTGATTCACAATATAATCCCTCTCAGATGAAGTGGTATTCACTGTAGAGGCAGGATAAAAACTATCCTATTGTCATTTTTCGCATCGGGTTTATGTTTTCTGTTAACTGAGAAAGTTGTCACACATCTATAAGATTGGTCTTACAAGTTATTGCGCCACCTATTAAAAAGCTGGCGCAAGGCCAGCCTGAGGAGAAAAGTGGAAAGGGGGAGGTTACTTCGCTTTGACGGTCTCTTCGCCCACCAGCCCGATCTTGAGATAGCCCGCCTGATGCAGGGTATCCATCACTTTCATCATCGTCTCGTAATCAACGGTTTTATCCGCGCGGAAGAAGACGGTGGTATCTTTTTTGCCGGCGGTCAGGCTATCCAGGGCGTTAATCATATTCGCTTCGGTAACCGGGTCGTTGCCGAGGAACATGCTCTTATCCGCCTTCACCGACAGGTAGATGGGTTTTTCCGGTCGCGGTTGCGGCTGGCTGGAGGAGGCTGGCAGATTGACCTTCACGTCGACCGTCGCCAGCGGCGCGGCCACCATAAAGATAATCAGCAGAACCAGCATGACGTCGATAAACGGCGTCACGTTGATCTCATGCATTTCGCCGTTATCGTCCAGATTTTCATTAAGACGCATCGCCATAGCCGATCAACCTACCCGTAATTTCTGCGCGCTGCGCACCGGCTTCACGCCGCTGGCGCTGAGGTCCAGATCGCGGCTTTGCAGCAGGAGTACCTGAGCGGCGACGTCGCCGAGCGAGGCCTTGTAGCTGCCGATCATGCGGGCGAAGATGTTATAGATGACCACCGCCGGGATGGCGGCGAACAGGCCGATGGCCGTCGCCAGCAGCGCTTCTGCGATGCCCGGCGCTACCACCGCAAGATTGGTGGTCTGGGTCTGGGCGATGCCGATAAAGCTGTTCATGATGCCCCAGACGGTACCAAACAGGCCCACAAACGGGGAAATGGCGCCGATGGTCGCCAGGTAGCCGTTACCGCGCCCCATATGGCGACCGACCGCCGCAACGCGGCGCTCAAGGCGAAAACCGGTTCGTTCCTTGATGCCTTCATTGTCTTCGGCACCGGCAGAGAGTTCGAGTTCGTTCTGCGCTTCATTGATAAGCTGGGTGGTGAGGCTTTTCGCCTCAAAGGCGCTGGCGATATCGCTGGCCTGATCGAGAGAGCGGGCTTCTGCCAGCTGCTGCTGTTCACGTTTGAGGCGACGCTTGCTGGCGAGGATTTCCGCCCCTTTACCGAAGAAAATGGCCCATGTGACGACCGACGCCAGAATCAGGCCAATCATCACCACCTTAACGACAATATCGGCATGATGATACATACCCCAAACGGAGAGATCCGCCTGCATCAAATTATTACCCACGCTCTATCTCCACGACGATAATCACAAAATCTGCCCACAATAATATCAAAACGACATCGAATTGATAGTGGTTCTCATTAGTATTTACACTGTGCAGCAAATCACGTTTATTTTCCTTGCGCTTACGCAGTAAAAAAGCGGCTAACCGCGGGCCGGGTAAAATTTTCGCCTGTATCGGCGGTGCGCTGGTACAGAAAAGCAGATTCATGTTAGTTTAGACGTCCAGACGTATAAAAACAGGTTCGTCAACATGGCTGATAAACATCTTGATACCGCGCTGGTCAACGCCGGGCGGAGCAAAAAGTACACCCAGGGCTCAGTGAACAGCGTTATCCATCGCGCGTCATCGCTGGTTTTCGACACCGTCGAGGCCAAAAAGCACGCCACCCGCAATCGGGCCAACGGCGAGCTGTTCTACGGTCGTCGCGGCACCCTGACCCATTTCTCGCTGCAGGAAGCGATGTGCGAGCTGGAAGGCGGCGCCGGCTGCGCCCTCTTCCCCTGCGGCGCCGCGGCGGTGGCTAACACTATCCTGGCGTTTGTCGAGCAAGGCGACCATGTGCTGATGACCAATACCGCCTATGAGCCAAGCCAGGACTTTTGTACCAAAATTCTCGCCAAACTCGGCGTCACCACCAGCTGGTTCGATCCCTTAATCGGCGCCGATATCGCCCGTCTGGTTCGCCCTGAGACCCGCGTGGTGTTCCTCGAATCGCCCGGCTCGATCACCATGGAAGTGCACGATGTGCCGGCGATAGTCGCCGCCGTGCGTCAGGTCGCCCCGGAAGCGATTATCATGATCGATAACACCTGGGCGGCGGGGATCCTGTTTAAAGCCCTGGATTTTGGCATTGATATTTCCATTCAGGCAGGCACCAAATACCTGATCGGCCATTCCGACGCCATGGTGGGCACCGCGGTGGCGAACGCGCGCTGCTGGCCGCAGCTGCGTGAAAATGCCTACCTGATGGGGCAAATGCTGGACGCCGATACTGCCTATATGACCAGCCGCGGCCTGCGCACCCTGGGCGTGCGCCTGCGTCAGCATCATGAAAGCAGCCTGCGCATCGCCGAGTGGCTGGCGCAGCACCCGCAGGTGGCGCGGGTAAACCACCCCGCCCTGCCCGGCAGTAAAGGTCATGAGTTCTGGAAACGTGATTTCACCGGCAGCAGCGGGCTATTCTCGTTTGTGCTCAGCAAGCGCCTCAATGATGCCGAACTGGCGGAGTACCTCGACAATTTCAGCCTGTTCAGTATGGCCTATTCGTGGGGCGGCTTTGAGTCGCTGATTCTCGCCAACCAGCCGGAGCAAATCGCCCACATTCGACCGGATGCTGAAGTCGACTTCAGCGGCACGCTGATCCGCCTGCACATTGGTCTCGAAAATGTTGACGATCTGCAGGCGGATTTAGCAGCGGGCTTCGCGCGTATCGTGTAAAGTGACAGTCAGTGGCAACAATAGCGGACGCTTTTTAGCAAAGCGGCCGCTTTTGTTGCGCCCGGGATCAAGGTGCTCGGGCCTCTTCAGGAGTACACTAGTCAACAATACGGTACCACTTAGGAAAGTCCATGGTTGTCATTCAAGAGATTGTCGCCGCGCTGTGGCAACATGATTTTGCCGCATTGGCGAACCCTCACGTTGTGGGCGTTGTATATCTGGTTATGTTCGCGACCCTGTTTCTGGAAAACGGGCTGCTGCCCGCCTCCTTTTTACCGGGAGACAGCCTGCTGCTGCTCGCCGGCGCGCTGATTGCTAAAGGCGTCATGGACTTTGTGCCCACTATCGCCATTCTGACCGCCGCCGCCAGCCTCGGCTGCTGGCTGAGCTATGTGCAAGGGCGCTGGCTGGGCAATACGCAAACGGTGAAAGGCTGGCTGGCGCATCTGCCGCATAAGTACCATCAGCGCGCCACCTGCATGTTTGACCGCCACGGCCTGCTGGCGCTGCTCGCGGGCCGTTTTCTGGCGTTTGTCCGCACCCTGCTGCCAACAATGGCCGGGATTTCTGGCCTGCCGAACCGCCGCTTCCAGTTCTTCAACTGGCTGAGCGCCCTGCTGTGGGTCTGTGTGGTGACGGGTCTTGGCTATGCGCTGAGCATGATCCCGTTTGTGAAGCGCCATGAAGATCAGGTGATGACCTGTCTGATGATCCTGCCGATTGCCCTGCTGCTGGCTGGCCTGCTCGGCACGCTGTTCGTGGTCATTAAAAAGAAATATTGCAGCGCCTGACGCTTACCTGCCGGGGGGCCTGCGCCCGCCCGGCCGCCCTTTCCCGGTATTACATCCCCTGCATCGTGCGAATACGCGCGGCGTCTTCTCCCGGCGTCAAACCGAAGTAGCGCTTAAACTCGCGGCTGAACTGCGAAGGGCTTTCATATCCCACGCGCATCGCCGCCGCGCTGGCCTTCATGCCGTCATGGATCATCAGCATTCGTGCTTTATGCAAACGGTAGTTTTTCAGATACTGCAAAGGAGAAGTGCTGGTCACCGCTTTAAAATTATGGTGAAACGCTGACACACTCATATTCGCTTCCGCCGCCAGCCGATCGACGCTGAGGTTTTCGGTGTACTGGCTTTCGATATGCTTGAGCACGCGGCTTATCAGGCTGAAGTGGGTCTGCCGGCTGACCAGCGCCAACAGCGCGCCGCCGCAGGGCCCCGTCAGCACATAATACAGAATTTCGCGGACGATTTGCTTGCCAAGGATCCGTGCGTCCAGCGGCCGCTCCATCACGTCAAGCAGCCGTTCGGCAGCGCACAGAATATCCTCCGAGAGTACCGCGGAGTTTATCCCGCTGGAGGCGACCGCGGGCTGAAACAGCGGATCTTCGCCAATATCCATCAGCAGCTCTTGCAGTTGCAGGATATCGACGTTCAGGCGCATCCCGGCGAGGGGCACCTCCGGGGTGGCAAAGGTTTCGCACTCGAAAGGTAGCGGCACGGTCAACAGTAAATATTCGTTTGTATCGTAGCGAAAAGTCCGTTCATTGATATAACCAATTTTATGGCCCGAAAAGAGAAAAACGATCCCCGGCTGATACATCACCGGCGTCCGGGGCCCCGGTTGCGTTCCGTACAGCAAACGGACGTCAGGCAGCAACGAACTTACCATTTCGTGCTTATCTTTCAGCAGGTTAATCTTCTCCGTTAATGTCCGACATATCTCTGCGTGTTGCATTGCCACCGTCTCTCCCGATGTTTCTTCACCTGTACATTGTGCGCAGGCCGCTACAAATTCTCCAGCCATATGGAGAAATAGGCAAGACATCGGCAGGAATGTGCATTGAGGGTCAACGGCGCCAGGACCACAATAACCTTCATCGGGCAGCGGTATCGTCCCTGTCGACGGTTTTACTCTTTGGAGGACTTAAGCAATGAATAATTTCGACCTGCATACCCCAACCCGCATTCTGTTTGGCAAAGGCGCGATTGAAAAGCTGCGTGAACAGATCCCGGCGGAAGCCCGCGTACTGATCACCTACGGCGGCGGCAGCGTCAAAAAAACAGGCGTCCTGGATCAGGTCCTCACCGCTCTGAATGGCCTGGATGTCCTTGAATTTGGCGGCATCGAGCCGAACCCGTCTTACGAAACCCTGATGAATGCGGTGAAACTCGCCCGGGAAGAGAAAGTGACCTTCCTGCTGGCGGTCGGCGGCGGTTCGGTGCTGGATGGCACCAAGTTTATCGCTGCAGCAGCCCACTACGACGCGGATATCGATCCGTGGGAAATTCTGGAAACCTATGGCAGCAAAATTGCCAGCGCCATTCCAATGGGCTCGGTACTGACTCTGCCGGCGACCGGTTCTGAATCCAACAAAGGCGCGGTCATATCGCGGAAAACCACCGGCGACAAACGCGCGTTTATGTCTTCGCACGTCCAGCCGCAGTTCGCGATCCTCGATCCGGTTTATACCTATACCCTGCCGCCGCGCCAGGTCGCGAACGGCGTGGTTGACGCCTTCGTCCATACCGTCGAGCAGTACGTGACCTACCCGGTAGACGGCAAAATCCAGGACCGTTTCGCCGAAGGCATTCTCCTGACCCTGATCGAGGATGGCCCGAAAGCCCTGCAGGAACCGGAGAACTATAACGTGCGCGCCAATATTATGTGGGCGGCGACGCAGGCGCTGAACGGCCTGATCGGCGCAGGCGTGCCACAGGACTGGGCGACGCATATGCTCGGCCACGAGCTGACGGCGATGCACGGCCTGGATCACGCCCAGACGCTGGCTATCGTGCTGCCGGCGCTGTGGAATGAGAAACGCGATGCCAAGCGCGAGAAGCTGCTGCAGTATGCCGAGCGCGTGTGGAATATTACCGAAGGCTCTGACGACCAACGTATCGATGCCGCCATCGCCGCAACGCGTCAGTTCTTCGAGCAGATGGGCGTGCCGACCCGCCTTTCCGATTACGGTCTCGACGGTAGCTCCATCCCGGCGCTGCTGGCGAAACTGGAAGAGCACGGCATGACTAAACTTGGCGAACATCAGGATATCACCCTGGACGTCAGCCGCCGTATTTACGAGGCTGCACGCTAAGCGCTCCCCGCCTGATTCACCTCTCCTTACGTTAAACAAACGCCGGGGAGAGGTGTTTTTACTACCGTTTTTAGCTATTTCGTCCAGACTTAATGCTACCCCTCGGCGGATCCTGCTTCGCCGAGTTCATTAACAGGAGGAAGGCATGACACATCCAACCGTTATAAAACTGCACGACGGCAACCTGATGCCGCAGCTGGGTCTCGGCGTGTGGAAAGCTGGCAACGAGGAAGTCGTCTCCGCCATTCATAAGGCGCTGGAAGTCGGTTATCGCTCTTTTGACACCGCCGCCGCGTACCAAAATGAGACCGGCGTCGGCAATGCGCTGCACAGCGCTGGCGTCAACCGCGATGAGCTCTTCATCACCACCAAGCTGTGGAACGACGATCAAAAACGGCCGCACGAGGCGCTGAAAGAGAGCCTCAGCAAACTGAAGCTGGACTATGTGGATCTCTATTTAATCCACTGGCCGGTACCGGCTATCGGCCATTACGTCGAGGCCTGGCAGGCGCTGATCGAGCTGCAGCAGCAGGGGCTGACCAAAAGCATTGGCGTGTGTAATTTCCAGGTACCGCATCTGCAGAAGCTGATTGATGAAACCGGCGTCGCCCCGGTGATCAATCAGATAGAACTCCATCCACTTATGCAGCAGCGTCAGCTGCACGCGTGGAACGCCACCCACAAGATCCAGACCGAATCCTGGAGCCCGCTGGCCCAGGGCGGCGAAGGCGTCTTCGATCAAAAAGTCATCCACCAGCTCGCCGATAAGTACGGCAAAACGCCGGCGCAAATCGTCATCCGCTGGCATCTTGATAGCGGTCTGGTGGTGATCCCGAAATCCGTCACGCCGTCGCGTATCGCGGAAAACTTTGACGTCTGGGACTTCCGTCTCGACAAAGATGAGCTGGGAGCGATCGCGAAGCTGGACCAGGGTAAACGTCTCGGTCCTGACCCGGATCAGTTCGGCGGATAATGCTCTCTCTTGCCATCGCCTTTAGCGCCTCGGCGTTAAAGGCGATCGCAGACCAGATGAATATCCTCTGGCTCCAGCGCAAACAGCGCCGGGTCGGGCTTATCCGCTAAGCGACATCCCTGAGCCAGATAAAAATCGACGGTGTTTTTGTTGGGGATCGACGAGATATAGAGGCCGGACGCCCCCATTTCTGGCAGCTGGTGCAGGGCATACTGAAACAGTCGCCGCCCCTAGCCCTGGCCGCGCTTTCCCGCCCCGACATAAAAGAATAATAGCTGGCGCAGCTCGCCATTCATGCCGCGAGGCAGCGTATCCAGCGCCGCTGCGGCAATCATCTGCTCATCGTCAAAAAAGGCGAAAAAAATACCGCCGCGATCGTAACAGGCCTCGTGAATCGGAGTATAAACCTGACGATCGTGAGGGTCCCAGCCACGCACGTCATAATATTCCCGATAAGCCCGCAGCTGACCGTTATCGAGACGGTAGAGCGTATCGATAATTTCGCTGCGGTCTATCTCCCAGAGCTGGTCCAGTTGTTGTCGCGACAGGATGACCGGCGTCATCACCTCTCTCCTTTTTTCACAGATGTTCCCGGCGAGCGATCCCGCCGGGCCAGCCGCTTAGCGTGATACGGCCTTCGGCTTAACGCGTTTTTTCGCGCCAGCAGCGGCAGGCGTCTGGCGCTGATGGGCGATCGGCGTGTGCTTGGTCAGCGCCGGACGAGTATGGCGGTTCTGGCGACGCGCTTCACGCATTTCGTCCAAGGTTGGCGCTGGCACCAGGCAGTCGCGACGGGAGCCAATCAGGTGCTTCTTGCCCATCGCCTCCAGCGCCTGACGGATCAGCGGCCAGTTTGCCGGATCGTGGTAGCGGAGCAGCGCTTTGTGCAGACGGCGCTGTTTATCGCCCTTCGGCACCACCACCTCTTCGCTCTTATAACCAATTTTACCCAGCGGGTTCTTGCCGGTGTAATACATGGTGGTCGAGTTCGCCAGCGGCGACGGATAGAAGTTCTGCACCTGGTCGAGGCGGAAGCGATGCTTCTTCAGCCACAGCGCCAGGTTCACCATATCTTCATCACGGGTCCCCGGATGAGCGGAGATAAAGTACGGGATCAGATACTGCTCTTTACCCGCCTGCTTCGAATAGGTGTCGAACAGCTCTTTAAAGCGGTCGTAGCTGCCCATTCCCGGCTTCATCATCTTCGACAGCGGTCCCTCTTCGGTATGCTCCGGGGCGATCTTCAGATAGCCGCCGACGTGGTGGGTCGCCAGCTCTTTGATATAGCGCGGATCTTCGACCGCGATGTCATAGCGTACCCCGGAGGCGATAAGGATCTTCTTGATGCCCTTCAGCTCGCGAGCGCGGCGATAAAGATTGATCGTCGGCTCATGGTTGGTATCCATGTGCGGGCAAATATCCGGATAGACGCAGGAGAGACGGCGGCAGGTCTGCTCAGCGCGCGGCGATTTACAGCGCAGCATATACATGTTGGCCGTTGGCCCGCCGAGATCGGAGATCACCCCGGTAAAGCCGGGCACGGTGTCGCGAATGGCTTCGATCTCATTAATGATCGAATCCTCAGAACGGCTCTGGATTATGCGTCCTTCGTGCTCGGTGATCGAGCAGAACGAACAGCCGCCGAAGCAGCCGCGCATGATGTTGATTGAGAAGCGGATCATCTCATACGCCGGAATACGCGCATCGCCATAGGAAGGATGCGGCACCCGCTTGTACGGCAGCGCGAAGACGCTGTCCATCTCTTCGGTGGAGAGCGGGATTGCCGGCGGGTTGATCCAGATGTAGCGCTCGCCGTGCTTTTGCATCAGCGCCCGGGCGCAGCCGGGGTTGGTTTCGTGGTGCAAAATGCGCGAGGCGTGAGCGTACAGGACCTTATCGCCTTTCACCTTCTCGAAGGAAGGCAGCAGCACATAGGTTTTTTCCCACGGTTTGGGCCGCGGCGGTTGCACAGTAATGCTTTTCGCTTCCTGTTTTTTCGGCGCGACCGGTTTGTTATCGGCGCACGGCAGATCTTCACCGTACGGATGCGGGATGGGGTCAATTTTACCGGGCGTATCCAGACGGGTGGAGTCCACGCCGCTCCAGCCGGGCAGCGCCTCTTTCACCATGATGGCGGTATTGCGCACATCGCGGATCTGGTCGATGGTTTCGCCCATCGCCAGGCGATGAGCCACTTCCACCAGCGGACGCTCGCCGTTGCCGAACATCAGCATATCGGCCTTGGAGTCCACCAGCACCGAGCGGCGCACGGTGTCGGACCAGTAATCATAGTGGGCGGTACGACGCAGGCTGGCTTCGATGCCGCCGAGGATCACCGGCACATCTTTCCACGCCTCTTTACAGCGCTGGGTATAGACGAGGGTAGCGCGGTCCGGACGTTTGCCCGCCACGTTACCCGCCGTATAGGCATCGTCATGACGTAGTTTACGGTCGGCGGTGTAACGGTTGATCATTGAGTCCATGTTGCCGGCGGTCACGCCGAAGAACAGGTTCGGTTTTCCCAGACGCATAAAGTCGTCTTTGCTGTTCCAGTCCGGCTGGGAGATGATCCCAACCCGGAAACCCTGCGCTTCCAGCATGCGGCCGCAGATAGCCATCCCGAAGCTCGGGTGGTCGACATAGGCGTCGCCGGTAACCAGAATAATGTCGCAGCTATCCCAGCCAAGTTGATCCATCTCTTCACGCGACATCGGTAAAAAGGGCGCAGGGCCAAAACAGGCAGCCCAGTATTGCGGCCAGGAAAAAAGGTCACGATCCGGTTGGATCAGGGATATTGCGCTCATATTGCTTCCGGGGAAAATGATAAAAAAATAACCAAAAGGGCGTGGATTATAAGCCGGAATGATAGTGGAAATGAAGGAGGATTTTCTCAAACCCTGACCGTGCGCCGGCCAGGGTCAAAGAGATTACGGCGCGGGATTCACCAGCATCTGGCCGATCGAGCCGCGATCGGCAAGCTCCAGCGTCTGACTCAAATACTGGAACGGGAAGTGCGGCCACGATGGTTGAGCGTAATAGACCAGCAGCTCAACCTGCCCGTCGACCCACACGGTGTCCTTCCAGCCGCGATCTTCCGGGAAAGGAGACGAGCCGTTGACATTACGGATCTGGAACATCACCCCTTCAATATGGAACGACTGCGGGCGGTCGGCGCGCACCGTCCAGCGCTCCCAGGTCCCCTGCTGCGCCGTGATATCGATACGCTGCGGATCCCACAGCTGGCCGTTGATGCCCGGATCGTCGCCAAGGGTGATATCCCGGCTGCGGATCGGCGTACTGGAGAGCAGCTCGGTCGGCAGCAGGCGCACCGGCAGACTGTCGGTCACCAGCGGCAGCAGCCCGGTCGGACGCAGCGTCAGCACCAGCGTGGAGACCAGGATGCTTGACGGTTCAAAAAAACCGCGGATACGGTCGACGATGCTCGCCGCTTCGCCGCAGGTAATGGACACTTCATCGCCGTTAGTCATATCGACCAGAATTTCACGCCGCTCCCCCGGGGCCAGCGATAGCTGCTTGAGCGAAACCGGCGCCGGCAGGAATCCCTGATCGCCGGAAATCACATGCAGCAGTCGGCCATCGCTCATCTGCAGCTGATAGCGCCGGGAGTTGGAAGCGTTCAGCAGGCGCAGGCGCACCCAGCCGCGCGACACTTCAACATACGGGCTCTGCACGCCGTTAACCAGCAGCGTGTCGCCCACAAAGCCGCCGCTGCCCGGTTCGCTATATTCCGGCGTGCCGAAGTTATCCAGCCGTTTATCCTGAATAATCACCGGGAAGTCATCGACGCCATAGTGGTTAGGGATCGGCAGGTTCTTGCTGACCTCGTCTTCCACCAGCCACATGCCCGCCAGACCGTTGTAAACCTGTTTCGCCATCCGGTTCGGCGTGTTGGCCTGATACCACAGCGTCGCCGCGCTCTGGCGGATAGGCAGCACCGGCGCCCAGTCGGCGTTCGGCGACATCATGCGCGCCGCGCCGCCAATCAGCGGGCCAGGCACCTGCAGACCGCGGATGGTCATCGCCACGTTCTCCGTCAGGCGGTTGCTGTAGATAAGCTTGACGTCGTCTCCGTTCCAGACGCGGATCGTCGGCCCCATATAGCGGCCATTGATCCCCCAGACGGGGGCGCGGGTGCCGGGGGTAAACGACCAGTGGGAACGCTGCAGCGTCAGAAACAGCGGCTGGCCGCGACGAGATTCCAGCAGCGGCGGAACCGGCAGCGCAGGCTGCTGGCCGGCGGCATGGGCCTTCAGCGGCGCGGCGCCAGCGCACAGCGCTACGCCGGAAGCCTTAATAAACTGACGCCGACTGAGTGACATATTAACTCCATGACATACTGACAAATGAAAAAGGGAATTCGTTTCCCGCCAGCAATACGCGCGCGTTGGCGGCGTTTCCTGTCTTATTGCTTTCCAGCCGCTTCGCGCTCGGCCACTTCGTTGTCCAGATCAGCGATTTTGGCGGCCATCAGCTCGCGGCAATGCGTCGCCAGCGCGCGCACGTTGTCTTTACCAAACTGCGTGGTATCTACCGGCGGCAGCATTTCCACAATCACCAGACCGTTGTTCCAGCGATTGAGCTTTATTTTATTCGATGTATTCGAGACACACACCGGAATAATCGGCACCCCGGCGGCAATAGCCGCGTGAAAAGCCCCGGTTTTAAACGGCAGCAGGCCGCGGCCGCGGCTACGGGTCCCTTCCGGGAACATCCAGAACGAAATTTTACGCTTTTTAAAAGCGTTGACGACTTCGGCAATAGTGCCGTGCGCTTTGGTTCGGTTATTACGGTCAATCAGCAAATTGCCCGTCAGCCAGTACAGTTGGCCAAAGAACGGGATCCATAGCAGGCTCTTTTTACCTACGGTGACCGTCGGAGCCTGCACGATATTCGACGCCGTCACCATATCATAGTTGTTCTGGTGGTTAGCGATGTAGATCGCGTTGCCATAGCTTTCCGCGTCGGCGGGTTTGCGTAGCTCTACCTTGAGGCCAAATACCGGAGATAAACGGCCAAACAGATGGCCGAAAGTGGCAACGTGTTTTGGATTACGTGGGCTGAACAAGCAGTACAGACAGCCAAGTACGCACACTACGATGCAATAAATGACCACGAAAATTACTCGAAAAATGAATAGCATAGCTACCTCTAAAACCCAAACCGCTTAGAATTATTCGCTGCTGGCAGAAGGCAGGCTCACAAGTTCTGCGCAGGCCGGGACCGTTCTTCCTGGGTCCCTGATGATGGACATTGTTAATCGCAACGCCTGAATAAACAACGATTTTGCGGCATTTTTTCGTCTCCTCCCGTCAAAGACGGGAGGAGACGCGCTTACTCTTCGCTATCGCCTGCCGCGGCACGACGCGGCGAGTCAATTTCCACGCGGTCAATTTTCTGCAGCCCGCGCATCAGCGAACCGCGGCGGCCGCGCTCGCCGGTGACTTTTTGCAGCTCTTCCGGACGCAGTTTGATCTTCCGTTTGCCGACGTGAATGGTCAGCGTACTCTGCGGCGGCAGAACAAACAGATGTGCCAGACCGTCCTGGCCGGCTGCGGCTTCCGCCGCCGGAATGCTGATAATTTTGTTGCCCTTGCCTTTCGACAGCTGCGGCAGATCGCTGACCGGGAACATCAGCATCCGCCCGGCGGCGGTGATGGCCAGCAGCATATCGGACTCATCCTCAATCACCAGCGGCGGCATCACGTGCGCGTTGTCAGGCAGGGTGATTAGCGCTTTACCGGCACGGTTGCGCGCCACCAGATCGTTGAAGGTACAGACGAAACCGTAGCCCGCGTCGGAAGCCATCAGCAGTTTCTGATCGTCGCTTTCCATTAGCATATGCTCCACGGTCGCGCCCGGCGGCAGGGTCAGTTTGCCGGTAAGCGGTTCACCCTGGCCACGCGCGGAAGGCAGAGTAATCGGATCGATGGCATAGCTGCGTCCGGTGGTATCGATAAACACCACCGGCTGGTTGCTCTTGCCCTTCGCCGAGGCTTTCCAGCTGTCGCCCGCCTTATAGCTCAAGCCCTGGGCGTCAATGTCGTGTCCTTTGGCGCTGCGCACCCAGCCCATCTGCGACAGAACGATAGTCACCGGCTCAGACGGCAGCATGTCATGCTCGCTCATCGCTTTCGCTTCTTCACGCTCGTGAAGCGGCGAGCGACGGTCGTCGCCGAAGGCATCGGCATCGGCCTGCAGCTCTTTTTTCAGCAGGTTGTTCATCTTACGTTCAGACGCCAGAATCGCCTGCAGCTGGTCGCGCTCTTTTTCCAGCTCGCTCTGCTCGCCGCGGATCTTCATCTCTTCCAGTTTGGCGAGGTGGCGCAGTTTTAATTCCAGAATCGCTTCCGCCTGGGTTTCGCTGATGCCAAAGCGCGACATCAGGGCCGGCTTCGGTTCCTCTTCAGTGCGGATGATCTCAATCACTTCATCGATATTAAGAAACGCCACCAGCAAACCTTCGAGGATATGCAGGCGCTTCAGCACTTTCTCTAACCGATGGTTTAGACGGCGACGCACGGTATCGCGACGGAACACCAGCCACTCGCTGAGGATCTCCAGCAGGTTTTTCACCGCCGGGCGGCCGTCAAGGCCGATCATATTGAGGTTGATGCGGTAGCTCTTCTCCAGATCGGTGGTGGCGAACAGGTGGTTCATCACCTGTTCCATATCCACCCGGTTGGAGCGCGGGACAATCACCAGACGGGTCGGGTTTTCGTGGTCCGATTCGTCGCGCAGATCGTCAACCATCGGCAGCTTTTTATTGCGCATCTGCGCCGCAATCTGCTCCAGCACTTTGGCGCCGGAGACCTGATGCGGCAGCGCGCTGATCACCACCGCGCCGTCCTCTTTACTCCACACCGCGCGCATGCGCACTGAGCCGCGCCCGTTCTGGTAGATTTTGCGAATTTCCGCCCGCGAGGTGATGATCTCCGCCTCGGTCGGGAAATCCGGCCCCTGTACGATATCCAGCAGTTCGTCGAGGGTGGTTTTCGGCTGCTCAATCAGCGTAATCGCCGCTTTGGCCACTTCCCGCAGGTTGTGCGGAGGAATATCGGTCGCCATGCCTACCGCGATGCCGGTGGTGCCGTTCAGCAGGATGTTCGGCAAACGCGCTGGCAGCATTTTCGGCTCCTGCAGCGTGCCGTCAAAGTTTGGCACCCAGTCGACCGTCCCCTGCCCCAGCTCGCTGAGCAGCAGCTCGGCATACTTCGACAGGCGGGATTCGGTGTAACGCATGGCGGCGAAAGATTTGGGATCGTCCGGCGCCCCCCAGTTTCCCTGACCATCCACCAGCGGATAGCGGTAAGAGAACGGCTGCGCCATCAGCACCATCGCTTCATAGCAGGCGCTGTCGCCGTGCGGGTGATATTTACCCAACACGTCGCCGACGGTGCGGGCGGACTTTTTGAATTTCGCGCTGGCGTTCAGCCCCAGCTCGGACATCGCATAGACGATGCGACGCTGGACCGGTTTTAAGCCATCGCCAATAAACGGTAATGCCCTGTCCATGATCACGTACATGGAGTAGTTCAGGTAAGCATTTTCCGTAAATTCATGCAGCGCAAGGCGCTCTGCCATATCGCTCATTAATCGTGGATCCTCAATCTGGGTACCGACCGTTCGGACGGCAAAACTACCCGCGATAATACCCGATCTCACGCCCTGAGTCACAGGCCGTGAGATCGGCTGAGGATTCCGTCACGCTTAATCAGGCCAGCGGCAGATAAATATCGGTTTGCAGTTCATGCTCAGCCACCTCATGGACAAAATTGAGGTAACGGAAGTACACCGGAAAATCCCGTAACGTCTCGCCTGAAGCGGGTAACCAGTCGCGATAGAGAAACCAAACGCTGTTCGCCAGCGTGTCCAGCGAGCCGTGATGGCGCACGACGGCGCAGCGTCCGCCGGGGATTTCGCCGTTAATCACGCCAAAGGCGTTTTCACCAACCGGCCGATCGACCGTACCGCAGATATCAAAACGAAATGCCTCCTGCGGGGTGGTCTGCGGATCGTCCCAGGCGATCCCCCAGGTATCGCTGGTGGCGACGGGCGATAGTCCGCTCGTCTTACGCCAGGCGATAAAACGCGCGACGGTGGCGTTGACAAGGTCCGGGCTACCGCGATGTTGCAGTACGGCTATCCGGGTGGAGGGGCACGAAATAATGTTGACGTCCATCGACGTTTGCTCCTGTAGCGTATGTTTCGGTACGCGTCGATGCCACTCGGCCCAGTCCGGTTGTTGACGGAATTGGGTCGGGCTTTGGTCAAACGCGGTACGGAAGGCACGACTGAACGACTCCGCATTCTGAAATCCGGCATCAAGGGCAATATCGATGACTTTATCGCGGGGGTTGAACGCCAGGCGCCAACAGGCGCGTCGCAGACGCAACCACTGAATATACCGGTACAATGGAATGCCGGTATAAGCGCTAAATTGCCGGTGAAAATGGTAAGGCGAACTGTGCGCTATCGCGCTCAGCGTCTCCAACGACAGCGGCTCATCAAGATGGCGCGCAATGTACCTACAGACGCGCTGGAAGCGCCCGACATACGCCGGGCTGGCCTTAATATCGTTCATCGTCTCCTCCTCGCGACATACTCTGACAGAGCGAGGATCGCGATTCCTGACCGATCTTGCGCTTATCCGACGGAGACTTATGGCGCGATTTTACGGATCTGTTTAACGTCGATTTCTACCGAGTTCCAGTCCTTATCGACTTCCCCCTGAATTTCTACTGTGTCCTGCGGGCCGACGGTCACGCCGTTCCAGCGCTTGTGGTCGATATCGACATTGATCACCCCGGAAGCATCCTGGAATTTATACAGGTCATCAGAGATGCGCTCGACGATTTTACCGCGCAGGGTCACCCAGGTGTCATCGCGCAGCGACTTGGCGTTCGCCACGGTGGTCACCGCGCCGCTCGGCCCGGTGAAGCCGCCAGCCTGGGTGGTAGTGGTAGTCGACGGTCCGGTGAATCCTCCCTGCCCGGCGGCCAGTACCGGCATGGAAACCAAAGCAATAATCGCGGTCATCGCAGCAATTTTTTTCATCTTATATTCTCCCTTTTGTGTTGGTATGGCTCCTATTACGCCCGACAAAACTTAACGACTTCTTAAGCGGAAAAAAGAAATTTTAATGCTGTACATCACCCGCTTCAACGCGGTTTACTGCGCAAAGAAACGGGATCGTCGGAGGGAAACATGCGCATATTACTGGTGGAAGATGACAAGCTTATCGGCGACGGCATCAAAGCCGGGCTGAGCAAAATGGGCTTTAGCATTGACTGGTTTACCGCCGGGCTGGAGGGCAAAAATGCCTTATACAGCGCCCCCTACGACGCCGCAATCCTTGACCTCACCCTACCCGGCATCGATGGCCTCGATATTCTGCGCGAATGGCGCGATAGAGGCCGCCATGAGCCGGTGCTGATCCTCACCGCCCGCGATGCCCTCAGCCAGCGGGTGGAGGGCCTGCGCCTGGGCGCCGATGACTACCTGTGCAAACCTTTCGCCCTGATTGAGGTGGCAGCGCGTCTCGAAGCGTTGATCCGCCGCGCGCACGGCCAGAGCAGCAGCGAACTGCGCCACGGCAAGGTGATCCTCGATCCGAACCGCTTAACCGCCAGCCTCGACGGCGAAAGCCTGGCGCTGAAGCCGAAGGAGTTCGCCCTGCTGGAACTGCTTATGCGCAACGCCGGGCGCGTATTGCCGCGTAAGCTTATCGAGGAAAAGCTCTACACCTGGGACGACGAGGTATCCAGCAACGCCGTGGAAGTTCACGTCCATCATCTGCGCCGCAAGCTCGGCAGCGACTTTATCCGTACCGTCCACGGCATCGGCTATACCCTGGGTGACGCATGAAACGACTTGCCCGCCTGAGCCTGCGCCTGCGCCTGACGCTGCTGTTTGCCGTACTGACCACCGCCGCCTGGGGGATGGCCAGCGTTATCGCCTGGCAGCAGACCAGCAAAAAGCTGGATAAGCTGTTCGATACCCAGCAGCTGCTGTTCGCTCGCCGCCTGAGCGTCATGCATTTCGATGAACTGCGCGCTCCGCCCGCCTCGTTCGGGGAAAAGAAAAAGGTACGCCACGGGCACATCGACGACGACGCGCTGGCGTTCGCCATCTTCACCCGCGACGGCAAAATGGTGCTTAATGACGGCGAGAACGGAGAGGATATTCAGTGGAATTCGCAGCGCGAGGGATTCAGCGATGGCTATCTGCGTGACGACGATGACGAGTGGCGTTTCCTGTGGTTAACCACCGCCGACGGCCGCTACCGCATCGCCGTCGGCCAGGAGTGGGATTACCGGCGCGAAATGGCGATGGATATCGTGACCTCGCAGCTCACCCCGTGGATGGTTGCCCTGCCGCTGATGTTCGTGCTGCTCATCGTGCTGTTAAGCCGCGAGCTGGCGCCATTGAAAAATCTGGCGCGCACGCTGCGCCTGCGCGCGCCGGACTCGGCGGATTCGCTCAGCGTGGAGAAGATCCCCGCCGAAGTTCGCCCGCTGGTCGAAGCGCTGAATCAGCTGTTCCGACGCACTCACGACGTCATGCTGCGCGAGCGTCGGTTTACCTCTGATGCCGCCCATGAGCTACGCAGCCCGCTGGCGGCGCTGAAGGTGCAGACCGAAGTCGCCCAACTCTCCCTGGACGATCCCGAAGGGCGTGAGAAAGCGTTGGATCAGCTCCACCAGGGGATCGATCGCGCCACCCGACTGGTGGATCAGCTGCTGACGCTGTCGCGGCTGGACTCGCTCGCCCAACTGGATGATGTGCAGAAGGTCGCTATCGCCGATCTGCTGCAGTCGGCAGTGATGGAGATGTATCACCCGGCGCAGCAGTCCGGGATTGAGCTGCGCCTGCATCTTAATGCCAGCCATATCGTCCGCACCGGCCAGCCGCTGCTGCTCAGTCTGCTGGTGCGCAATCTGCTGGATAACGCCGTACGCTATAGCCCGCGCGGCAGCCAGGTCGATATCACGCTCAACGCCCGCGAGTTCCGGGTGCGCGATAACGGCCCAGGCATTAGCCCGCAGGCGCTCTCGCGCATTGGCGAGCGTTTTTATCGTCCGCCGGGGCAGGAGGCGCCGGGCAGCGGCCTGGGCTTGTCGATCGTCCGGCGCATCGCCTCGCTGCACGGCATGCAGGTTGATTTTGCCAACGCGCGCGACGGCGGCTTCGAGGCCCGCGTGTACTGGTAGCGAGATTATTGCTCATTTGGCAAAAGACTTTGCACATTTTGCTCATTTTACTGCCCCGCTTCGCGGGGTAAGATCGTCGGCAAATTTTCATATATGAGGGTAAAAAATGAGCAACATCCTGATTATCAATGGGGCGAAAAAGTTCGCGCACTCTAATGGTCAACTGAACGACACCCTGACCGAGGTCGCGGAGAGTTATCTGCGCGACGCCGGGCACGATGTTAAAAGCGTTCGCGCCGAAAGCGAGTACGACGTAAAAGAAGAAGTACAGAATTTCCTGTGGGCCGATGTGGTGATCTGGCAGATGCCGGGCTGGTGGATGGGCGCTCCGTGGACGGTGAAAAAATATATGGATGACGTCTTTACCGAAGGCCACGGCTCGCTGTACGCCAGCGATGGCCGTACCCGCTCCGACGCCAGCAAAAAATATGGCTCCGGCGGCCTGGTGCAGGGGAAAAAATATATGCTTTCTCTGACCTGGAACGCGCCGATGGAAGCCTTCACCGACAAAGACCAGTTCTTCCACGGCGTCGGCGTTGACGGCGTTTACCTGCCGTTCCATAAAGCCAATCAGTTCCTCGGCATGGAGGCATTGCCGACCTTTATCGCCAACGACGTGATTAAAATGCCTGATGTCCCACGGTATATCGCAGAATATCGCAAGCATCTGGCGGAAATTTTTGGTTAACTAGAGGTCTAGCTCTACATATTTCGAGTTATTCGAACCTGGAGTATGACGAGATCCACACAGAAGGAGTTGAGTTAACCATGTTAACAGTGATTGCAGAAATCCGTACCCGTCCGGGCCAGCACCACCGCCAGGCGGTTCTCGATCAGTTCGCGAAAATTATTCCGACCGTTTTGCAGGAGGCCGGCTGCCACGGCTATGCCCCGCTGGTGGATCATGCCGCCGGCGTCAGCTTCCAGACCACGGCGCCCGACTCTATCGTCATGGTCGAGCAGTGGGAAAGCGTCGCGCATCTTGAAGCACACCTGCAAACCCCGCACATGAAAGCCTGGTCGGAAGCGGTCAAAGGCGATGTGCTGGAGACCAGCATCCGTATTCTGCAGGCTGGCGTTTAAGTCCGCCGACTCAGTAATGCCATGAAAAAGGGAGCCTGAGGCTCCCTTTTACGTCTGGCGCAGCGTACAGACTTACACTTCCAGATCCGCCATATCGCCCTTCTCCTGCAGCCAGTTGCGACGATCTTCCGAACGCTTTTTGGCCAGCAGCATATCCATTATCGCCGTGGTCTGCTGCTCATCCTCATCGCTGATCACCAGCTGCACCAGGCGGCGGGTATTCGGGTCAAGGGTGGTTTCGCGCAGCTGCATCGGGTTCATCTCACCGAGCCCTTTAAAGCGCTGGACGTTTGGCTTGCCCTTCTTGCGCTTTAGCTGCTCCAGCACGCCGGTTTTTTCTTCTTCCGTCAGCGCGTAGTAAACCTCTTTACCGAGGTCGATACGGTACAGCGGCGGTAGCGCCACATAGACGTGCCCCTCTTTCACGAGGGTACGGAAATGTCTTACGAACAGCGCGCACAGCAGGGTGGCAATGTGCAGACCATCGGAGTCCGCATCCGCCAGAATACAAATTTTACCGTAGCGCAGCTGGCTTAAATCATCGCTATCCGGGTCAATACCAATCGCCACCGAAATGTCGTGCACTTCTTGCGAAGCTAACACTTCATCGGAAGAGACTTCCCAGGTATTAAGGATCTTGCCCTTCAGCGGCATGATCGCCTGATATTCGCGATCGCGCGCCTGCTTGGCTGAGCCGCCCGCCGAATCCCCTTCGACGAGGAACAGCTCGGTACGGTTCAGATCCTGGGCGGTACAGTCCGCCAGCTTACCCGGCAGCGCCGGACCGCTGGTCAGCTTTTTGCGCACCACTTTTTTGGCCGCGCGCAGACGGCGCTGGGCGCTGGAGATGGCCATCTCCGCCAGCAGCTCCGCGGCCTGCACGTTCTGATTCAGCCACAGGCTGAAGGCGTCCTTCACCACGCCGGAGACGAACGCCGCGCACTGGCGCGACGACAGGCGCTCTTTGGTTTGCCCGGCGAACTGCGGATCCTGCATCTTCACCGACAGCACGTAGGCGCAGCGATCCCAGATATCTTCCGCTGACAGCTTCACGCCGCGCGGCAGGATATTACGGTACTCGCAGAACTCACGCATCGCGTCCAGCAGCCCCTGACGCAGGCCATTAACGTGCGTCCCGCCCTGCATAGTCGGGATCAGGTTCACGTAGCTTTCGGTCAGCAGTTCGCCGCCTTCCGGCAGCCACAGCAGCGCCCAGTCCACCGCCTCCGTCTCGCCGGAGAAGGCGCCGACGAATGGTTTTTCCGGCAGCAGCGGCAGGCCGTTCACCGCTTCGCTCAGGTAATCGTTCAGGCCATCGGCATAGCACCAGCTCTGCTCGCTGTTGTTCACCTGGTCGCGGAAAACAATTTCCACGCCCGGGCACAGCACCGCTTTCGCTTTTAACAGGTGGGTCAGACGTGAAACGGAAAAGCGCGGGCTGTCGAAGAAGCTTTCGTCCGGCCAGAAATGGACGCTGGTCCCGGTATTGCGTTTACCGCAGGTGCCGGTGACGTGCAGGTCTTCCACTTTTTCACCATTTTCAAAGGCGATGCTGTAGACCTGACCGTCGCGACGCACGTTGACCTCCACGCGTTTTGACAGGGCGTTGACCACCGA